>Ga0209443_1000246_pt1 | contig 36358 bp, 21 predicted proteins | sample LauGreBMM110DCMD_2_FD_187571 | JGI IMG/M metagenome (GOLD analysis project Ga0209443, IMG submission 187571) | Freshwater lake microbial communities from Lake Michigan, USA - Su13.BD.MM110.DCMD (SPAdes) (version 2) | ecosystem: Environmental > Aquatic > Freshwater > Lake | place: Lake Michigan... | reverse complement strand
CATTTGCCGCATGCAACGCCTGATGGTACATTTGTTTCATGTGTACTAATGCATATTCTGAATTACACCCTTCCCAAAAAGGATAGCAGTTTGCTAATATGATGTCGCAAGCATCCGTTATTCTTGATTTTATAGAAAATTCGTAATAAGCATCAACATAACCCACGGGGATAGTATCTGGAATTCCTTTTTTAACTCTGTCGATAAATGCTAAAAGTTCATCTTCGGTTAAATCCTTTCGATACATGACCTCATTCCCTACGGCTGCAATATCTACAAAACCAGCATTAGAAAGTTTTAGCAATCCTTCTATTTCTTTTTCATTAACCTCAGCGTCATCTCCCAACCATGCGCCTACTAAAGTTTTAATGCCATATTCTTTTGCAATTATTGGAATAAACTCATTGCCATCGGTACATGAAAAGGACCGCACCCATTGGGTATAAGGTGCAATAATTTTCATTCTTCGTCTTATTTGTTCTTCCGAAATGATGTCACCGGGTTTTTGGCCATCTTCATATAGACTAAAACAAAGCCCATGCATTCCTATATCTAGCGTTTTACCAAAAAAATTATTTAATTCTTTTGGTGATTTGTTAGTATAATCAATCCCTGCTGTAAAATATGCTTGTTCCGTTTTATCAAACTTTACTTGATAAAGCGAATCTTCTTTTCTTCTAAATGACATCTTTAAAAAAATTTAAAATAGCTACTACAATTTGCCTTTTCTTGCGTCTAATTCTTTTTTTATTTCTTGTGCTTTTTCTTCCGTCAAGTTATAATTCCTCATGACCCACATGGCTATCAATGTGCCTAAAATTGGAATTCCTGAGAAAAAAAGTCTTAATCCAGTAACTGCACCCTCTGTTTGGGTTGCTGCCCCAGGATGGAAATCTACAAAAGACATAATTATACCCGTTAATAGACCCGCAATGGCAAAACCAAATTTTACCATCCACCAATAAATGGCCCCAAAAATACCTTCTCTTCGTTTCCCTGAAGTCAACTCATCCATATCGCAAACATCCGCAGTCATAGACATCATCAAAGTAAACAAACTTCCAATACCAAAAGAAAAGAAAGGAAGTGCAAACAAAAACATATAAGGTTTACCTGGAATAAATAGAAACCAAAGTAAAATATAGCCAAAAACAGAAATCCCTTGACATATCAAAAAAGCATTCTTTTTACCTGTTTTTTTAGATACCAAAGCCACTATTGGTATCACTATAAAAGTAGTAGCCAAAGCACCTACACAGCCAAAAAGAGTAGGCCAAATACCTGCATCGGATGTGTTTCCATTAAAAAGGTAATAAACTACAATAAAAAAGGTAAAACCCGCAACAGTATTAAAAGCATTAAAAATTAAAAAGGTAGCAATACAAAGTTTTCTGAAGGGTTTATTCACAAACGCTTCTTTGAAACTTTCAAAAATTTCCTTTAAACTACCTCCAATTGTACTAAAGGTCAAAGGGGAAAAACTCTCCTCGTCTTTAGTTGACTTACTCTTGATAAAAATAGCAGGAATCATCGCTAACACCATACAGGATATTCCTACCCAAACGGCTAAAGTTCTTGTGGCCGTATCTGCATTGGGAAACCATGTTGGATCATACATAACAACCCAAAACCAAGGCGCAATTACCCAAGCCCATTGCCCAATCCACTGTGATATGGCCATAATACTGGTTCGTTCATGAAAATCGTCGCTCATTTCATAACCCATGGCCACGTAAGGAACGCTAAAAACAGAAAGCCCTATGTAAAAAACAAACGACCACAAAAGGAAGAACCAAAAATTATAATCTATTCCGTTTTCTCGGTACAATTGCCACATCACCACAAAAGAAATACCCATGATAATAGCCCCAATAAACACATATTGTCTTCTTCTTCCCCAAACAGATCGAGTATTGTCTGTAATAAATCCCATAATTGGATCTATAAAAGCATCAAATATTCTTGGCAAGAAAAACAACATTCCCCACATCCAAGCTGGGAATTTTAAGTCTTCGACCAATACGACCATGAAAATACCCAGGGCCGCAGGAAACATTTGATTGGCTAACATCCCTAATCCGAAGGCTATCTTTTGCCCCATTGGGACAATCTCTTTGGTATTTGAATTATTATTTGACATATTTAAAGAATTTGGGTTATATATTTTTTTAATTGTTTATGATTTGATAATTACTGTTTGCAACGCTTTTGCGCTAATAGAAATTATTTTCATCTTGTTGTTCAGTTTTATTTCTAAATTATGTTTTTCCGAAGTGGGATTAAAAACAACTACAGCTATAGTTCCATCCGGATTTTTTACCGCAGTCGTCATAAGGTATTTATTATTTATTGTACAACCTATTTTTACTGCGCCTGGTCTCATAAATTTGCTAAAATGAGACATCACATAGTATAAAGGAGTAAAATACACCTCATCTTTTTTGACATCAACTACAACAGGAGCAATACACCAATTCTTGAACCAATTTGGCCCTCCCTGCTCGTCTAATACCATATTCCAGTCGACCCAACCATCAACCCAATTATTTAAACATCCGATGATATCTACTGCATACCTATTGACTGGTGCGTATTTTGGGTGTAAATGTTTATCTTTTTCACTTGCCCAATCCCAACCCCAATCGGTAGCTTCTTTACTCCAATACCAAGTATCATCATTCCAATGCGGCACTTCCGAGTCAACACAAGCTTCGGTTTGAATCAAATATTTATTAGGCGCTTTTTTATGTGCATACTGTAAATCATCCGGGAAATAATCATACGTGCTTTCATACCAATGAATAGCGGTTCCCGCAAAATATTTTGATGTTTTTTCATCTTTATACATAGCATCAACCCATTCTTTTATGCCAGCTCTATTTTGATCATACCCAAATATTTTTACATTGGCTTTACCATTCACTTCTAAAGTCGGACCCAAATGATGCTGAACAAAAGAGGTCATTTCTTCAGGTGAAAAAAGCATACTTTCCCAGTTATTTCCATTGCCATGAGGTTCATTTATTACTGTCAGACCCCAAATATCTATTCCTGCTTTCTTATAAGCATCAATGTATTTAGAATAGTACAAAGCCCATGTATCATTATATTCAGGCAACAATTTTCCGCCTATCCAATTTTTATTGTCTTTCATCCAAGGTGGAGCGGTCCAAGGCGAAGCAATGATGTTAAAACCGTCTTTTGAAATAGATTTAGCTTCTAAAATCATCGGGATTAAATGGTTGTTTTTATCTTCTTCAATAGAAAAATGTTCTAAATTTTTATCCCCATCTACCATGGCATAGGCATAGTGTTTTAATGAAAAATCACAGGAATTGATATGAGTTCTTATCAATGAATAATTAGCACCCTCTTCACCAAAATAAGCATCCATTATTTTTTTACGATTTGCTGTACTTAATCGATTGAGTAAATATGCCGAAGATTCGGTAAATGCACCTCCAAAACCAGTTATGGTTTGGAATTTTTCATCTGGATTTAATGTAATTACCACGGGGTTTTCACTGCCTGAAAATTCAGTTATTTTTTTTAACGAATTCCCTTGGGCTGAAGTTTCATAAACTTCTATTTCTAACTCCTTTGTTGCCTTACAGCTATTTAAAGTAAATGCCATGATAAATGGGATTATCAAAAATTGAATACGATTTATATTGCATTTGAATTTTGTCATTAATAATTTTTTACTAACTCAGAAGGCGTCTTCACATCCAACCATAAAGCCTTCTCATTACCGTTATATGTTTTTGTAATGGGTTTGCCATCACGAGTTAACCCCTTAAAAAAACCCTGGTCAACCATCTTCCAAAGCGCATACTTTGCTTGGGCTTCTAAATTGATTAATCCAAAATGATTCTCAGAACCCAAGGGATTTGAACTGTCTTTCCATTGTTCATCAAAAGCTTCAAAATAAAAACAGGAAATCCCTTCTTTATTTGTCCAATCTCTCATGAGATTATAATATTGAGCCTCTTTGTATTCATCTGTTGCTTTAGAACCCGAGGCACCATAATAGTCATTAGATATAGTAGCCCAACCCGTTTCGCCAATGTGAATTGGCTTATCAATTCCTAAAGATTTCATGTAATTTGAAACACTTTTGTATTGCGCAATAGCATAATCTCTTGATCGAATCATTGCGGCATCAATTTTCTCCCGTTCAGACAATTGTTTTTCATTATCCAACCCCAACCAAAATTTGGGGTTGTAATGGGTGTCATGCATGGGATAGGTATGTATGGAAATATAATCCACTGCTTTCATGAGCAGTTTTAAATCTTCTACATGATATTCATCACCCCCTCCTCCCCAAGACGCAAAATTATCGGAACTTGTTATCCATATATTTTCAGGTAATTTTTGTTCCTTTTTTAAATTTTGCAAATGATTTACCCATTTTAAAATTGTCCCTGGTTGCACATAATAACTCGTAGCCCATTTTACCATAGCTTCATTACCAACAGCAATAATCTTTATAATCTCAGGGTATTCATTTGTTAATTTTACCGCTTCTTCAATTTCAACTGCATTTCTCTCACTTTCTTGGTCATGAATAGGAGGAAGTGCAGTCCAAGCATTTTTACAATCTATCCAAGCTCCTAACACGACATACATTTCAAAATTGGGATCTTTTTTCTTTAAAGCTCTTATGGCTTTTAATAAATTACAGACTTCATTATGATGCACATTATACGTTCTAAGCAATTTGATATTCATAGCCGATAGTATTCTCAAATCTTCTTTTATTTGAGAAACGGTCGGCACAGCATCTCTAGTTTTGGTTCTAAATCCTCCGTAACAGATAGCTTGATACTTTGAATTTCCTAGTATTTCTTTAGCTGTAATTTCTACAGTTTTTTTTGAATTCATATATTTATAACTACGAGAAAATAACGTTACTACTAATAGGAGTAATATAACTCTTATTTTAAACATCTCCTTAAATATTAATAGCTACGGTAACTTGTATAACTTCTCCCGTTCGTTGAAATATTTTATGACTCACCTCATGACTCAATGTCAAAGATGAAATAGTCTCAATAGCATTATTCTTATATTTCACTTCTATTTGGTTCATTTCAGCCAATTTATATACAATTGGCACTTGACAAATAGTAAATGCTAAACTTCCTTTTTCTAATGGAATTGAATAGGGTTTATTTTCAAAATCTATAAAACTCACTATTTCCTCCTGTAGTAAAAATTGATTTTTGTTTAATAAATTGGGTTGAAACCTAAGTTTCCCCGAATTAACTTTTATGCCTAATTCTCCTTTTCTTGTCAGTATATCTTCTTTTACTTGGCCTGTCATTCCAGGCTGTTGAGCCCCTCTGTGAGAAGGAGTATGTGAATAAGGATCCGTAGGAAATGCTCCGTATACTTCTGGAGTTTTATGAACGCCAATACCTTTGCCTATTTCATCATGATGCAATGCTAGGGCACTGATAACAGTAGTGTCTTCTTGATCACGATAGGCTTTTTCGATTACTTCCTGCACCGCTAAATGTAATTTGGATACCATGTGCCAATAAATAGAACCCAATCCTTCATACCCAAAGAAAGTACCCGATCTCCCTGTAAAAGCTTTGTGATTAAAAACTTCTTCAAAAATTTGAAGGATTTCTTCTGATTCTTTTCCAACTAAAAATTGATATTCTTCATCCTTTTTAAGTTGATCTAAAGCTGCTTTTAAATCATTTGCATTATGAAAATTGCCATTAAAATGATAATCACCTTTTACATCTTTATTTACAATCGCATTATTAGAATTAGCAAATAATTTGGTTAACAAAGTTGATTTTTCAATGCTAGATTTAGGAATATTGTTTTTCTTTAAGAATGTAGGCAAATCTTTATTTGGATACAAAATATAACTATTTTGATCGGGACGGTACAAAGCACTATTTCGTAAAGCATCAATTATTTGTAATGATTCTTTTGCATTCAAATACCCAGAACTTAAAACAGCTACCTGGCCCTCGAGCATTTCGCTGAGGTTCGAGATAACTACACCCTCATTTTCAACGGACATCAAATTATAGGCTTGATACAATTTATCTGGTCTTTGATTTGCTTCAATAGAATGATCAATAAAATCTAAACATACTTGGGTGAAGTTTTTTAAGCCAGTCATAGAGTGGGTTCTTTTCTTACCCCAAAATCCGCTATTATATACTTGGTAGCGATACTCTGAAGCAGCTTGACCTAATGCATCCATTATTCTTTTTCTGTCTTGATTGTTTATTGGCGCGTCAAGTAAAGGTTTAAATTCAAGTAGATTCTCTCTGATGGCATGATAGAATTCAACCATTTCATTTGAGATTTTGATGTTTTCCTGGGTTGTAGTATCAAGTAATTTCCGGAAAAACTTCAAGAATCTTCGTAGATAATAAAGTGTCACCATAGAAACCCCATTACCTACTAAAGCATTGTTAGCATCATTCCATTCGGGACGTTGGGTGTTCATCCAAATTCCAGCTTCTGGAATAAAATTAGACATTTTGGACAACACGGTAGCGAGTACTTTTTCAATAAAATTTACATGATAAATTTCATCATTATTGTCTCGTAACAAAGTGCCATCTGCTCCATTTAATTTTCTACGCTTATTAATTTTCTCATCCCATTCATGGTTATACGAAATAGTATCCTTTGGATTTTGCAGGATATCTTGATATGATTTTATAGTATAAGGAACTGCAGCATATACAAAACATTCTTTTTCAAAATAGGAGTGCAATTTACCAGGTTGGTATTTTTCTATAAATTCCAAGAATTTTAATAAATAAATAATTTGGTGATCACCCCAATAGCCAATATAAGACCACGGGTTATCAGGTTCAATAGTTTCCCAATCAAAACCACTTTTAGTAACGCGATAAGGATTATATCCATCAAATGTAGAGGCATTCAGGAATTTGTGAATCATTCCTTCTATAAATTCTGGATAGGCATGCGCTAAGGCTTCCCAATTTTGAAAAATATCTCGCCAGTTTCCTTCATAATCCAATATTTTAGAACCATCAATTTCACTTCGGGTATTGATAGAAAATTTATTCCAAGGGCGACTAGGGTCCCCGTGTCTGCGACTGAATTTTAAGGGTAAGTATTCCGTACACAACCTAACTAAATTCTCATCTTTCTGACTCTCTATTAAATGCAGTAATTGAATATAAGAAAATTCATCTTTTAAGTTTGAAACAAATGCTTGATTTTTTTCAAACACTGTTCTATTGGCTTTAGCTAAATATTGCGAAAAATCCTTTTTTTCGATTTGATAATTTTGATCAAAAATTCCGCCTCTCATGATATTGAAAAGCACATTAGCAAAATGCCGAGTGTCAACTAATTTATCAGCTGTAAATTGCAATCCATCAGCAGAGGCATTAAGCGCAATCAAATTTTGCTTTCCTAACTCAATATCATCCAAAAGTTGTTTTCTAAGCGTTTCATCATACTTTATAGACTCGCAAAGCTGTATAACTTGAGATTGATTTTGGTTGACATTGGCAATAATTTTCCAATCTTTGGAAGTATTTTGTGGTAAATAAAGATCGCTTGAAATAAAATAAGCTCCTTTTTCGCCTTTAACATCCGTTTCGCCTTTTAGTTTTTGCAACTTCCTAAAAGCTGGAAGTTGTTTAGACGATAGCAAATAGGTTGGATTTTCCATACCTAAAGACCAAGCAATATTAGCTTTAAGAGCCTCGCTAGGTTCGGCTTTATCAACTATAATAGCGCTTAGTGCAAAAATACCCAAACCACTTTCAGTCTGTAATTCACTTCTTTTATAAGCATCAACTAAATTACTGGTACTATTTTGCAAATCACTACTTACACCATGCGGCATAATGTTTTGAATCCCATCTAGTACCGTAATAGTATAGTCTTTATTAGATTTATTTATAATTTCGGATTTTTTAACAAATCCGAAAAGATTGCTTGAATTCCATTGGTATCTATAAGTCAGTTGTAAATCGTGGTGAATCTCCTCAAAAATGATTTTATTGCCATAAAAGTTTTTATATAAATTCCTAGAAAGATTATAATTTTCATTAAAACGTTCCGAGAAAGGTTCCCAAACCAATACTTTATCATCAAAACGAACTTGAAAAATAGATTTACTCCCTGTTATATCAGCAAATTCGGTTATTTTATCATCTGTATAATAAGGGAAAAGTGCAAACTCTGCATTTTTTCTTCCTGCAGTAAGTCCGCCATTGCTTGATATAAACAACCAATGATTGGAATCACTCACGATGCTCATAAAAAAGGGACGCATAGTATCGTGATTTGGAATTTTATAATATTTTTCTCCTTCTAGAGATACTATTTCCATTGTTTTAATGTCTTTTATTACTGTTTACAGCAATTAGGGTATTAATTTCATTCATGATATGCCAAAAAAATCTTTACTATTTATAATCTATTGATTTTACTTATATTTTATTGACTATTGATAGACTCTTACATAATCTATTGTCATTGTTTGAGGAAAAACTGTCTCAGCATTTGGAGATCCGGGGAAATTTCCACCAACAGCCATATTGAGAATGATATAAAATGGTTGGTTAAAAACCCATTCTCCTGGAACATCCTTTGGTGTTATTTGATTATAAAGCTTATCATCAACATAGTAATTAATGTAATTTTCACCCCATTCGATACCAAAAACATGAAAATCGTTATCGAATCTATCATTGATTAAAGTGTAGTTTTTAGAAATAGCATTTCCACCAGAATAACCTGACCCGTGAACCGTTCCGAACATTGAAGTAGGTTTACTACCCAAATATTCCATGATGTCAATTTCACCACATTGAGGCCATATAACGGTATCTGAATTGGCTCCCAACATCCAGAAAGCAGGCCACAAACCTTTGCCCCACGGCATTTTGATTCGGGCTTCGATACGACCATATTTTTGTTCGAATTTTCCTTTTGTTAAAATTCTTGCAGATGTATACCCAGAACCCATATAAGATTCTTTTATGGCTGTAATTTTTAACATTCCTCCTTCTACTTTAATGTTTTGGGACGCATCGGTATAATATTGTAACTCATTGTTACCCCAACCATTATTTCCAGTACCCAAATTGTAACTCCATAATTCAGTTTTTGGAGCTCCATCAACATCAAACTCTTCGTTCATCACTAACTGTGTTTTTGTAACTACAGTTTGTTTTTCATTAGTTGAACAACTTGAGATGACAAACAGAGTTAATACCGAAAGAAAAGACTTAAAAAGTATCGCTTTTATAAACATTAAATTTTTATTTATTTTATTCATTTTTTCTTGTTTAAATATTTTATACATAATTGTTATTTTTATTATTATTAATATTATCGTTATTCTTTATAAAAATACATGTTATCCATATAAAGAGTTTTTACTTTAGAAGATTTTATGTTTTCAATGATTATTACACTTACACCTGTCTTATCCAAATTTGCTATATCTGATTTTGGTCTGATAGGAACTTTTATTGTTGCCCATACTCCTGCTTGAAATTGAGTATCAGAAAAAACAACTGGAGCTCTTGCATCTAGTTGATAATTTTGACCAATGCGATTTTGCTGAAAAGTATTAGGCTTAGAACTTTCATTCTTAAATGTTAGAAGAAGGTCAATATCAGTAGGCAATTCAAGCATTAATATATCAACGCTAAAATGTGTCATCTCCGAAATATCTATAGGATTTTTAAGCCCAGTACCAACAAAATTAAACTTGGTATAATTTAATACATTCTGGCTACTTATAACTGTTAAACCACCTTCCGTTGTTTGGTATGGCTGCCAATATCCATTATAAAAATTTACGGGTATATTAGCATATTTGTCACTAAATACTGAAATCACTCTACTTTGAGGTAAAATAGGGTCCGAAGCAATAGGAAATATTCCAGGAACTTTAACCGTTAAAGAACCAACTGCACTAACCCCTGCAATAGAACCTGTTATTTTTGATATTCCTATACCAACAATGTTTACAATACCTGCATCACTTACTGTAGCAACATCAGTATTAGATGATACAAAAGAAAAGTAAGATGGTGCGGCAGTAACCTTTTGATTAACTCCAGAGGCCATATTAAATGTTTGTGATAACGAATAATCAGCCATGCTAAAACTATTTCCTAAGAATTTAATATCTTCTATGTCCTCACCATTAGAAATAAGAGGTCTTAGTTGTGCTAAGCTTCCTAATTTTTCAAACTTAAGTTCGTCAATCCAGAATATAAAACCCTTACCTTTAGTACCTTGAGTATTTGCAGAATATCTAAACATACCTCTTTCTTTTACTAATTTTGAAGCATCAGGCATTGGAATAATATATTTTGCCCAAGTAGTTCCGAGACTTACACCTTTTATAGTTACCTGATATTTATTTTCGCCAAAATCCTCACCAAAACCAAATTCTAAATTAGTAACACCATGTGGTGAAGATTTTGCCCAAAAAGTAAGTGCATCATAGCTAGTCAAATCACGTCCCACTCCATCTATTATAAAAGCTGCTCCTGCATAATTCCCTTCAGGATTGTCTGAATTAGGCACATCAAATCGCATAGCAATAGCACTATTGTAACCTTCTTTTTTATCAATTGTCCAAGCTGTAAATTTAGATCCCACTGGATTAGAAGCGTCCGGACCATAAGGTTTATAAAAATCAGTACCCATACCTGCTGGAGCATCTATAAAAACCTCTGCTGTATCAGAGTTTTTAGTGTCTTTTAAATTCTCATCGTCAGTTTGACAGCCAAAAACGAATAGAAAACTCAAAAGACACAAACCTATCTTATGAAATTTAATAATTGAGCATTTAATGACTATATTTTTATACACCCTGAATTATTTATAAATTTTAAATTTATTTATTAATAAAAATAAATATTATCGACTAAGAAAGATGCTCCATTATTAGAAACAAAAATAACAAAGCCTAAATTATTTCGATTAAATAAACCCGATCCACCACCACCAGTTGATAACGTAAACTGATTTAAAGGTATATCAATACTAACCCAATTATCTTGAACTAACTGGTTAGATAAAATATAACCCCCAGCAGAATCATTGCCTCCTCCATCAATATTATCAGGACCAAAGTCTTTTAACTCTATTCTTAAGTCTGATACAGAGGTATTTTTCAGTTGAATATCTAAATGTATCATTGTCTTATTAGACACATTTACAGTACCAATCCACCCTAAACCAACAAAACCAATACTTTGATAACTTAAATGTTTATTATTTGCAAAGTTCACCTCAGAAATATTTACAGTATCACTACCCCCCGCAAAAAATCCTGGATTAAATCCAGTTACTCCTGAGTAAAAATTACTATAAATAGAATTTACATTGTTTTGAGGTAGTGAAGGGTTTGGTGCATTGACAAATGCTGCACCTGCATTAATTTTAAGAGAACCCTTAGCATTCAAACCTCTTAAAGAAGCAGTAATAGTTGCAGTACCACTACCTACTAGTGTTACAACTCCTAATTCATTAATTGTAGCAATAGTATTATCTGAAGACACAAATGTAAAGTAAGATGGTGCTGTATTTACTGTTTGGTTTAAACCAGAAGCCAAATTATATGTTTGAGTTAGACCTGTTAGAGTTATTTCTGAGCCGATAAAACTCGGCTGTACAACATCAAGTCCACCCATTATTTTAGGTTGAGGTTGTGCAATTGTCCCCAATTTTTCGAATTTAAGTTCATCAATCCAAAACGTATACCCTTTATTATTTGTTCCTTGTGAACCCGCAGCGTATCTAAACATACCCTTCTCGTTTACTAACTTTGAAGCATCTGGAATTGGAATAATATATTTTGCCCATGCTGTTCCGAGACTCACATTTGTCAAAGTAGTAATATACTTATTTGGGTAAAAATCTTCCCCAAAACCAAATTCGCTAATAGTAACACCTTGTGAAGCTTTTGCCCAAAAAGTAAGTGCGTCGTATCCTGACAAATCACGACCTGCACCATCTACTCTAAAAATAGCCCCTGCAAAATTCCCTTCGGGGTCATCTGCATTAGGCACATCAAAACGCATCGAAGCATTCCCAATGTAACTTACCTCCTGATCCACTGTCCAAGCAGTAAATTTTGATCCTGGAGGATTATTTGCATCTGGTCCGTAGGGAAAGTAAAAATTGGTTCCCATACCAATTGGAGTATCTGTAAAAATTTCGGCAGTGCTTGAACCTTTAACTGCTTGCAAATCGGAATCATCCGTTTGACATCCTAAAACAAGTAGTAAACTCATAAGGGCAAGTCCCGATATTTTTGAACTATAAATTGAATGTGTTTTCATTGTTTTTTATTTATATTAATTCCCAATATTGATTTGAAGATAGGTTCTTATTTCCCATTCTTGACCATTATCAAATCCAACAGGACTCAATACTGGTATAGCAGGATACGTATTTGCTGGTACAAAAGTTGGAGAATATCTTGGAGAATACTGATCTAGAGAACGCCAAGTTCCTCGAATACCAATTCTTGTTCCAGGTAATACAAACCAATCCTGTTTGCCAATTCCAAAAGAAACATCTGTCATGAATTGTACAGGGAAAGTTAAATTATAATCTCTATGGTAATCATAAGGTCCCCAGTCGTTAATTTTTAAAGAAGAACTTACTTTAACCTTTTTATAATTCATTCGTACATCTGTACCATATCGCTTAACCGTTCTGGCATCACTACCATTTCCTTGAGCAGGACCACCATATATTGTAGCAATTATACCAAGGTCTGGATTTAATTTTGACACGATTCTTACATTTGATTCCCATAAATCTTTAGCAGGAGCAGCTCCTGAAAAAGCAAATGAAGTTCTGTTGGCCAAGAAACCAATTGCAGCATCTTGACTCGTTGAAAAATGACGGAAAACAAATCCTGCACTAACTGCAAATTTAGAATCCTCGGAACGGTCGTTATCCCACTCATACATCCATGTGCCTGGTGTTGTATCAAAAGTCAATAATAATTCGGCTGCCAATTGTTTTCTATTTCCTCGTACAATAAAGGGATCGGTTACTATATTTCTAGCTCTTCCACCCACAGCATCAGTTGTAACAGGTCCTTCAATAGGCTCTTGCCATAAAAAGTTGGGTGCTATTTGTAATTTACCAACAGTATAGGTTGCTCCAGTTAAAAGATTGTACTGATTTCCACTTCCACTTTCTTTCAATCTCCAACCTGTGAAAGTTTGGGTTAAATCGGCACCACCACCTGCTACTAATCCTTGAGCTGCAGCTTGTCCGTACCAATTGAGTTTTCCGCCAGTATATGTTACTTTCGTTTTTCCACCGAAGTTATCTTTAGATTCTATCTGTTTAGTATATGCTATATTATCTCTAACGACATCATAAGCTCTCCCTTTGAGCGGTTGTCCTGCCCAAATACCCCCTAAATCAAAGCTAAATTTTCCAATTTTTCTGTTAACATGTAAAGTAAATTTTCTTGTTTTAGGTTGTGGTATTGCAATAGAAGTATTGGCTACTCCTTGTTGTTCTAAATCTTCATGAAATACACCAGTTAAATCAAAATTGTTAATTTTTTTGGAATATTTTAATAATACCGCAGGATTGGCTCCCCACCAAAGTTGTGGTCCAAAAGCCAATTTAAAACCATTAAACGCTTTTTTTCCTTCTACTTCCATCCCAAAAGGAGCAATACCATTGTAAGTGTCAATGTTAGGTCCATAATTAGCCTCAGGATATAATCCGAAGAAATCACCTTCATACCCCCAATGGTAATGACCGGTTCTGTAAAATGCATTTAAATTAAATAATTTTTCATCCCATTTTACACTAGCTCTATAAACACTCAAGCGATTATTGTCACTCAAGATAACATCACCACCATCAGAGCCTCTGAGAATAGTAGGCACACCTCTGTTTTCATAAAAAATTTGATCAATAGGATTCAGCGCTACATTGCCTAAAATATTGAAATCGACATTTGCCGTCAAATTGGAAGAAGGACTTCCTTCTACACCAATAAAATAAGATTGCATGTGGTCAAAACCAAGCTGGTTTGGAGTAGTTGTACTATTGGTTACCGCAGTCGATGGCGTTGTAATTAAATTGCCTCCTGTGTTGAAAGTAGTAAACTCAGCTCCAAGTCTCGAAAATTTGATTTTACCACCATTTTGACTTTCTAATGCCGCTTTGTCGCTTCTTGCTTTAAGAGTTGCATCTATCATTTGAATACCTGACAAGTGCTTATTCAAAGTAAGTAAAGAAGCTCCAGCTTCATAAGGATTAAATTGATGTACTTCTTGAAGAATGTAGTAAGCTGCTCTTGGAAACAATTGATAGTTTCCTTTGGTATTCAGTGGTCCTTTCGCGCAAATACCAAACCATTCTTCATTCATGTTGTTTTCCCCATTAACATAGTCAAAAGGATACCCTCCATTAGACCAAGAAGCGTTTGTATCATGTAAATCTAAATTTTTGGTTTGGCCATATTTCCACCAGCCATCACTAAACTGAAAAGTAAATCCACCTATACAATTTCCAATTTTGCCTAAACCTGCTGCGTTTTCATAAATTTCTTTCCAATTGCCTTTTAGAATCTTTGCTTGTCCATTTTGTTCTTCTTCACTAGTGACAGCGTTAAAAGCATCAGAACCAAATTCAGCAAAAAATAAAGGTTTACCATATTCTTTTTTTACTCTTTCAAAGATATCTCCAAATGAAATCCCACGGTAAGCATTAACGCCTAACGCATCTACATCTGGACATTTTTTTGCAATAATATCTAAAAATAACAAGTCTCCATTACATATCGCCACTGGATGTAAAGTATCGATATTTTTCATAGCAACAGCAGCTTCATTGAATAAAGCGTACATATATTGCGCACGTTTTGTAGACTTTCTGTCCTTAACAGGGATGTTTTCGGTTTCAGCTCCATCCCAAAACAAACCATAGTTATTTTCATTCCCTAATAAAAACAACAGCAGTCCTTTGGTGTCTTTATAATCTGAGGCCAATTGTTTTACTTCTTTCAAAAGTAATTTTCGTGTTTTAGTATCTGCATATTCTGTCGTTGGAACCCATGCTCCATCGATGGTTAATCCATAACGACCAAAAGAATGGTTTAACATCGTATATATACCATAATTAGTATAAATGTATTCAATCCATTTTTTTGGGATACCCGCATAAACTCTTATAGTATTAACACCCATGTTCTTCAATAATGACATTTCATCGTCTAAAGCTTGCTTAATAACACTATCTTCCTGATTATAAAGGCTATACGAATAATTTGTACCGATAGGGGTGTAATCCCAGTTTACACCATTAATAATAAAGTCATTTCCATTGACTTTGATTTTCATTCCTGAGATGCTTTTATCTATAGTTACTTTGTCTGCTTGAGAAAAAATAGAGTATGAATAAGACCAAAAGAGTAATAATAATAAAAAATTTTTCATAATAATGTGCTTGATTTAAATGTTTAATAAATAATGGGAAGAAGGCATTCATATAGCACTCTCTCGGCTTGGGAAACTTCATGTTCTTGTCCACAAAACGAATTTCCATTAGCTGAAAAAGAAAAAATAAATAATTCTGCAAATTTCATTATTCTAAATATTTTAGTTAGTTAATTAATAATATAGCGCAATAATATGGATTTATTATCATATCTTCAGCTTAATTATTCATACAAAAACACATCATACAGCAACGTATAACCATACAAAAACATAACAAAAAAAAAATTAAACTATTGATTTACAATTTTTTAAAAAAAAAATTAAATAAATTTATAATTAATTTAAAATAAACTAACCCTACATTTATAAAAATAGTCGAAATTAGCTTTGTTAAATTCTTTTTTAAGAACATTATGCTAGTTATAAATCCTTGATTATTTGAATAAAAAAGATTATTAAACAAAGAATAATTTATAGATTAAATTATGGTATTTAGAACATTTCGCCCTCTTTTTTTACTATTATTGTGTGCCGAACTCATTTATGGACAAGTAAAGAGTATTGGTGTGCCAGAAATTAGGAATTATAAAAGAACCGATTATAAAGGCGGTACCCAAAATTGGGATATTAATCAAGATAAAGATGGCAATATGTATTTTGCCAATAATAATGGTCTTTTTCAATTTGATGGTGTCTCATGGCATAAATATACTTTGCCAAATCACTCGGTTATAAGAGTGGTAGAAATTCAAGATTCTGGAAAAATTTTTGTTGGAGGTTATAATGAGTTTGGCTATTTCAAATCAGATTCAAAAGGAAAACTAGTCTATTTTTCTTTATCAAGGTTTTTAAACTCCCGAAATGACAATACTGAAAATACTATTGATATTATTTGGAAAATACACTTTAATAAAGAAGAAGTGATTTTTCAATCTTTCGGAAGCCTCTTCATCTTTAAGAACAATGCTATAAAAACAATTAAGGCGCCTTCTAGATTTCATTTTTCGTTTAAAGTAAATAATAGGTTCTATTTTCAAGATGTTTCATTAGGCTTAATGGAATATATAAGCGGCAAGCTTTTTCCTATTGCAGACTCAACTATATTAAACGGTACTGAGGTATGGGGAATGTTCCAAATGCCTGAAAATAAAATTCTGATTGCAACCTTAGAAAAAGGACTTTACCTATATGGAAAAGGTAAAATAACTTCTTGGGATACTGAGGCTAATAATTTTATCCAAAAGAACAGCTGCTTAGGTGGAGTCGCTATGAAGAACAACCATATTGTCCTTAATTCAGTTCGAAATGGCTTTATTGTGTGTGACGCTACAGGACGTATAATTCAGCAAATTAATCGAAGGAAAGGGCTTCAAAACAACACCATACTCACTTCATTTATAGACCATAAAAATAATCTTTGGTTAGGACTTGATAATGGAATTACTTTCATAAACGAAAACTCCCCCTTTTCATATTTTGGCTATAGTTATGATATAAACACCGTATACGCTAGTGTGACCTATAAAGGAAATTTATATGTAGCAACCAATCAAGGTGTTTTTTACCATCCTTTGACTATTCCCTTCAACGAAGACACTTTTACTTTGGTAGAAGGCACAACAGGTCAAGCTACAAATATCCAAGTTATTGACGATCAATTAATCTGTGCCCACAATAAAGGAGCTTTCTTAATTGAAGGAGGCAAATCAACCCAAATATTAGACAATGTAGGTTATTGGATTTTTAAGAAAATTCCAAATCATCCTAATTTTATGATAGGCTCAAATTACAATGGGTTTTCTCTTTTTAAGAAAGGAATAAGTGGATGGCAATTCGCACATCAGATAGAAGGGTTTTACAAATCAATAGGTGAATTCGAAATTGACGGAAAAAATATTTGGGTGATAAAAGATAATCTTCTTTATCAAATCGCTCTTAACGAAGGTTATGGAAATTTTAAAAACATACGGACCTACCAAAACCTATCTAAAACCGACAAAGGAATAATAAGCATACAGCAACTAAAAAACAAAATCTATTTTAAAACTAAAAATCATTTTTACAGATATTCTCAAAACAGCGATGTCTTTTATGAGGACCAAAAAGTTAGTAACTTATTCAAACCAATTCTCAGCGCTTCCATTACACGCGAGGATAATTACGGAAATATATGGTACATTAACAATCGCGGCTTAGGGGTATTAACGAAAAAAACAAAGGACAACTATACCAATAGTACAGCACCTTTTTTAAATTTTACCCAGAATTTAGTTTTAAACAATTTATCGGTAAATACCATAAATCCTGAAAACATATTTATAGGTCTTACCGAAGGAATGGCTCATTATAATTCGAAATTATCAAAATATTATATAGATAAGCCGAAAGCTTTTATAAAAAACTTCTCTACTTTAAAAGACACTTTGTTTTATGGAAATGGGCCAAATAATACCCAAAAATATAAAATTCCTTATCAATCAAATTATGTGAAATTTACCTTTTCCACCCCTACTTATGAAAATACACAAAATGTTAAATTCTCCTGTCAATTGGAAGGCTTTGAAGATAGGTGGAGCAACTGGTCCTTATCTTCTATAAAAGAATACACAAATCTTAGAGAAGGTGATTATATAATGAAAGTGCGGGTTTTAAATAGTTATGGGATTCAATCTGACGAAGCCCAGTTGGCCTTTACCATATCTCCTCCTTGGTACAGACACTTTCTAGCTTATTTGTTTTATATTATTACTGTCGGGATATTTATTCATTATGTCCGAGAAAAGATACAAGCAAAAATCAGAAAGAATAAGTACTACCAAACTATTGAACAGCGAAGAATTTATTTGGAAAAAGAGTCGAAAATAAGGCAGGAACAATTTGATTTGGAAAAAGAGATCGAAAAACTGCAAAATGAAAAACTTAAAGTCAAAATCCTCGCAAAAGACAAAGAGCTAGTGACCAACTCCTTACAAGTTGTGAAGATAAATAAAATTTTAAATGGGATTATTCAAAAACTAAAAGACATTAAGACGGATTCATTTGACGAAGCAACAAAATTCCAATTTACAAAATTAAATAAAAGCATTGTTAAAGAAGTGACTGTAGACAATAGTTGGAAAGACTTAGAAAAACATATCAAGAATGTTCATTATGACTTTTTAAAAAGATTAAAAGAAAAATGTCCTACAATTTCAGCTCGGGAAATGGATTTATCTACTTATCTAGTGATGAACATGTCTACAAAAGAAATAGCCGAAATATTGAATATTTCCACCGGTGGTGTAGAACTTGCGCGATACCGATTGAGAAAAAAATTAGATCTTAACAAGAAGGAGAATCTTACAAGCTTTTTAATTAGTATTTAATAGGAATCACAACGCACTCCTATTTAAAAGGCGTTGTTGAGTTCAGTATCACAACAAATCCAGAGTTCTCTCTAAAGCCATGCCTCTTGATCCTTTGATCAATATCGTAGCATCTTCAATTTTATTTTCTTGAAAATGCTTTGAAAATAAATCAAAAGTTTCATGAAAATTAAAATTTTCTTTTTTTATTTTATTGGTATAAAAATTACTTCCCACAAAGTAGCAAATAATATTGTTTTCACCCGAGAGTAAATTCACAATTAACCCATGTTCTTGCTGACTTTCCGAACCCAACTCAAACATATCACCTAATACAATAATTTTATTAGGATTATCTAACTGGATGAAATTTTCTATAGCAACAGTCATACTGCTCGGATTGGCATTATACGCATCAAGGATAATCTGGTTTGTTCCTTTGGATAAAAGTTGCGACCTATTATTCTCAGGAATATAATTCTCTAAAGCCTCTTTGATTAACACATCTTCAATCCCAAAATATTTTCCTAGAGTAAGGGCTGCATTAACATTATTGGCGTTATAAAGTCCAATTAAATGAGTTGAAACCACATTGCCCGAATAACTTATTTCCACAAATGGATTTGCTTTTACAGAAGCTATAGTCACGTCGGCATTTTTTTTATTTATTCCAAACGAATAGGTTTTTAATTTTTTTGATTTTTCTACCTGAATCTGATCTTCTAGATTGATGAAGGCTAATTTGTTGTTTTCAAAAAGATATTGATACATCTCACATTTACCCTCAATCACACCCTCAATACCTCCAAAACCTTCTAAATGAGCTTTGCCAAAATTAGTGATATACCCATAATCTGGCTGAGCTAGGTTACACAAAAATTCAATTTCTTTTTTGTGATTGGCTCCCATTTCAACGATTCCGATCTCTGTTTCAGCATTAAAAGACAATAGTGTCAATGGAACTCCTATATTATTGTTTAAGTTTCCAACAGTCGCTTTTGTCCTGAACTTTTTAGACAAAACTACATTTATCAGTTCTTTAGTAGTAGTTTTTCCGTTACTTCCGGTAAGTGCAATTATAGGTAATATTAAAAAATTTCTATGAAATTTTGCGAGTTCTTGCAAAGCAATTAAACTGTTCTCAACCAGAAGTGTTCTTTGATCAATATAAAAGTTTTCATCGTCTATTATGACATAAGATGCTCCTTTTTTGAGGGCTTCTTTTGCAAAGGTATTGGCGTCGAAACGCTCCCCTTTTATGGCGACAAATAGAGAATTTGGCTCTATTTTTCGAGTGTCAATTGATACGGAGTTACATTTCAAAAACAAATTATGAATAGTAGAAATATTCATGCGATAATGATTTAAATAACAAAAGCCCTAAAAAGGGCTTTTGTTATTATTATGTGAAATTTAATTTCTTGCCGATTTTTTTTTATCAGATTTTGAGCCAACTCTAGACATAGCGCATCTAAATCCAATATAGTCAGTCGCCATATCTTCAGGGAAATAGCGTCTTTGTGCTGGATCTAGCCAATACGCTCGGTCTCTCCAAGACCCTCCTTTATACACTCTAACCTTATTATTTATCAAAGTAGTTCTCTTGTCAGATTTGTCAAGTTTTCTAACCACATTCCCTAAACTATCCGTGGTAGCTCTATTTTTCGGGGAATTATACATAGCGCTTTCATCTTTACCTTTTTTTGTATCAGACTCCGAATCAGCTTTATTTTTAAAATCGATTGTAGATTGTTTATCCCCGTCTCTATAATTAACATTGTCACTCTTGTCATAATTGTATCTTAAATATGTATCCATTGAATCAACTGGCACTTGAATAATTTGTCCTGGAAAACTAATTGCAACTTTTTTGCCATTACTCAAAGTTTCGAATCCTATATTATCTTTTGTAACAACTTCAATTTTACCATCATTGCCAATTTTATTTTTGGTATATTGATTTCCTCTAAAATAATTAAAATCATTGGCTTCGTTGTCAATAATTGGTCTATACACATCGGCAACCCATTCAGCTACGTTCCCCGCCATATCATACAATCCAAAATCATTTGCTGGATAACTTTTTACTGCATTAGTGATATCGGCCCCATCATCTGACCAACCTGCAATACCTCCATAATCACCATTTCCTTGTTTGAAATTGGCCAGTTGGTCGCCTTTCGTTTGTCTTTTTCCAGAACGAGTATAACTTCCTGTCCAAGGGTATTTCTTCTGACCTTTATATATATTAAATTCTCTTTGACCTACATCGGCTGCAGCCGCATACTCCCATTCTGCCTCTGTTGGCAGTCTATATTCTGGAAGCAGAATACCTGAAGAACGTTGCGCATATAGGTTTGATGGCTCTATAACCTTACCGTCTTTTCCTGGTTTTGCTATTTTTTTCGTTCCTTTTCTTCCCGGCAAAACAATTTCAGCATTTCCTCCATAGGCAAGTGTTGGGGAATTGAAATAGGTTTCAGTATTAAAATTGCTTTCAGCACTAACATCTAATGTTTTAGCATTCCTCTTAAGATAACCTTTTTTTTCCAATAAAGCCTCATTAACACGTTCTGTTCTCCATTTGCTAAATTCAACCGCTTGAATCCAGTTAACTCCCACAACGGGATAATTGGCGTAGGCAGGATGCCTTAAATAATTATTAGTCATCGTTTCATTATAGCCTAATCTGTTTCTCCAAACTAAAGTGTCAGGCAAGGCTCCTTGATAAATGTTTTTATAATTTTCTTCCGTTGGAGAAAATACTTTTTTCAGCCAGTTTAAATATTCCAAATACATAAAGTTGGTTACCTCGGTTTCGTCCATATAAAAAGACATTACATGTTGTTGACTAGGAGTATTGTTCCAATCGTGCATGACATCGTCTTCGACTTTACCCATTGTAAAAGTACCTCCTTCAACAAATACCAAACCAGGTCCTGCTTGTTGTTTCTTATTACCAGAAGTTATTTTGCCGTCTACATTCCAACCTGTTGCTTGCGAAGCATTTTTAGAATTCCATATTTTTTTACAACTAGCAAAACTCACAATCAACATCAATGATAAAATCAATCGTAAAGCCATAATTTTGTTTACTTTCATACTCTTTGGTAGCTAATAATTTAGTTGGCGCAATATAATAATTAACCATTAAACTGCAACCTCATTTTTTGAATAAATAAAAAAACAGATGTGTTAATACTAAAACACACCATTAGAACGCAAATTTATACTATTTATTATTTACAATTATACTAAAAGATATAATTTTGCTCCTTGTAATATTTTACTCTTAATTGCGTTTAAAAAATAATGAAAAAAATACTTTTAGTCTACCTAACCCTTATCCCCTTCATTTCTTTTTCACAAGCTAAAGGCGATGTTGCTATTGAATGGCTTGAAAAGAAAGAGATGTATTTCGGTGATTCTAAAATTAACGTACCTCAATTTTCTGGAAAAAGTTATAGTTACAATACTGCTGAGAAGTCTCTTTTATTTATCCTAAATCTAACAGCTTCAGGTGCCTTTGAAGGGAATTCAGTTCAAATCACTAATGTGATTTACGAATCCGTTTCGAGCTCACAACTAGGTGATTTAGCTTTGGAAAATATTCCGAAGACCCCTTCCGCAAACTTAAAAACTACCATTTCAAGAGACACAAAGCAACTGTTCCTTGTCCTATCCCCCATCATAAAAGATGAACTTGGGTACAAACGGATTACGTCTTTTTCCTATTCGGTAAACGGAAGTGTTTCTAGAATTTCACAAAATAGTAAAAGTGCTGCCGTACTAACCAATTCGGTTTTGGCATCAGGCGACTGGTATCAATTTTATGTCGAAAAATCGGGTGTATATAAAATATCCAAGGCTTTTTTACAACAATTAGGCCTTGATCCGAGTGCAATTGACCCCAGAAAACTAAAAATTTATGGAAATGGAGGCCGGATGCTACCACTATCAAATAACATATTCTATCCATCTGATTTAACCGAAAATGCCATTCAAGTCGTTGGCGAAAGCGACGGCGTATTTAATAATGATGATTACATCCTATTATACGCAGAAGGAGTGGATACTTGGAATGAAGAAAGCCTGACCAATACTAATCTATACGACACTAAATCCTATTATTATGTTACTGTTGAGGGAGACGATGGAAAGAGAATTTTGGAGATAGCTCAACCCGAAGGAGACAGTACTTCAACTATAATTACTTTTGACGACTATCAATCCCACGAATTGGATCTTGTAAATATTGTGAAACTAGGCCGGCAATGGTTTGGAGAATCATTTGACACCAACCCTGAACAAGAATTTTCATTTAATTTTCCAAATATTGACATACAAACGCCAGTAAAATTGATGGTAACAGTCGCCTCGGCCGCTTATACAAATACCTCTTTCAAGGTTTTGGCAAATGAAAAAAATGCAGGAACAATTTCTTTTTCGGCACTGGCCACTAATTCCGGCACTGGCTTCAATCTAGGTTCTTTACCAAACAACAACACTTTTACCGCCAATGAAAATATAAAAATAAAATTAACCTATAACAATAATGGTGTTCCAGGTTCGAAAGGATACCTTGATAACATTCGGCTTTTTGCCAAAAGAAAACTGCAAGGATATGGAAAACAATTTCGATTTCAGTTTGATTCAGCTGCTTCAAGTAGTGGAATTGTAAATTATCAAATTTCTAACGCAAGCGGAATTTCACAAGTGTGGGATATAACGGACATATTCAATGTAACAAAAGTCGAAAAACCAAATCAAACTTTATTTTCCTTTAAGGCAACTCTGGGTGAAGTTAGAAAATATGTAGCTATTGATGCTTCGGATTATTTGACTCCTCTGAGAACTAATAAAACAAAAATTGCAAATCAGAATTTAAAAGGAACACTTTTTAAAAACGAACAAGGACAATTTCAGGATATTGACTATGTAATTATTACCCCCGCTTTTCTGACAACTAAAGCCAATAAATTAGCCGATTTTCACCGTTCTTATTCTAAGTTGAATGTCAAGGTGATAACCCTTGAATCCATATATCAAGAGTTTTCGTCCGGAAAACAAGATATTGCCGCCATCAGAAATTGTATTAAATATATTTATTGGAATGCTTCTTCTACCGAAAAAAGAATAAAATATGTCAACCTTTTTGGAGATGCTTCCTATGATTATAAAAACCGAATCACAAACAACACTAACATTGTACCTATATATCATGCTTTAAATAGCAATACCCTAGGGGAATCTTCCTATGCGTCAGATGATTTTTATGGATTAATGGATTCTAGCGAAGGGAATATAGGTTACGATTTTGGAGGAGTAGATATTGCTGTGGGTAGAATGTTAGTAAATGACGCCGGGCAAGCCGATGAAATGGTAAATAAAGTAATCGAATATCATGATATAAAATCTTATGGAAGTTGGAGAAACAATGTCGTTGTGATTGCAGATGACTCAGACAAGGCTTCGGACTTAACCTTGCAAAGTAGACAAAACACTTTGGCAGATGTTGTTTCAGCTCAAAAACCATTTATCAATGTCAATAAAATACTATTGGATTCGTATGTTCAAGAAGCATCCGCAGGAGGGTCAAGATACCCTAAGGCCCGGACAGATTTATTCAGTGCCTTCGAAAAAGGAGCGTTGGTTTTTAACTATTTAGGTCATGGTGGTGAAGATGGCTTATCAGGGGAACGGATTTGGGAAAAATCCGATGGTCAAAACTTAAGCAATCAATATAAATACCCTTTATTCGTAACGATCACTTGTGATTTTTCTCGTTTTGACAATCCCTTCAGGCCTACAGCTGGTGAATATGTCTATTGGAACCCTAAAGGAGGTGCTATTGCTATGATAACGACCACTCGTGAGATTGGCCAATTTAGTGCAGAAAATTTTAATGATCTATTAGCAGAAAAATTGTTTTCCTATGGCTCCAACCAATATACTTCTATTGCCGAAACCTTGATGAACTGCAAAAACGACCAACCCAATTCAGCAACCAATGTTGTTTTTTATATTGGCGACCCAGCCTTAATGTTGGCAATACCCAAGCCCAAAATAACACTCACAAAAATTAACGACATACCTGTTTCGCAAACTTTCGACGATTTCAAATCATTGGCAAAGATGAAATTGTCTGGAGAAATAACCGATGAAAACAACAATCCAATACCAACCTATAACGGCGAGCTTTTTACTATAATATTCGATAAAACAATTTCGAGAGCAACCTTAAATAATGATGGGAATAGCCCTCCAATAAATTTCAATACATTAGGAGAAACCATCTATAAAGGAAACGCATCAATAAAAAATGGTCTCTTCGAATTCAGTTTCGTAGTTCCTCGAGATATTCGAATTCCGTTGGACAATGGAAAGATTAGTTTTTATGCCAAAAAAACAGCTCAATTTGAAAACGAAACTGGTTATGACACCTCTATAAAAGTGGGGGGAATAAATGAAAATGCAGTGGCGGACAATAATCCCCCAATTGTGAAGTTATATATGAATGACGAAAATTTTGTTTCGTGCGGCACAACAAATAATTCTCCGTTCTTACTAGCCAATCTTGAAGACGAAAGTGGCATTAGCACTGCGAGTGGAATAGGGCATGACATTGTTGCTGTTTTGGACGGTGAGGTAAGTAATCCTTATGTATTGAATGATTACTATCAAACCAATCTGGATGATTATACAAAAGGAACACTGCGGTTTCCTTTTCGGAATTTATCAGTCGGGCTGCACACCATTGCCTTCAAAGCTTGGGACGTTTATAATAATCCCATAAGCGCTGAATTACAATTCATCGTTGTTGGTAATGAAACCATAACCTTGACCCATGTGTTGAATTATCCCAACCCGTTTGTCAATTATACCGAGTTTTGGTTTTCGCACAATAGACCTTTTGAACCGTTGCAGGTTCAGGTTCAGGTGATGACCATAACCGGAAAAGTGGTTTGGACAAAAAACCAAATCATTACCACGGAAGGATTTCTTTCCAAAGAAATTACTTGGGACGGCAAGGATGATTTTGGCAATAAAATTGGAAAAGGAGTTTATGTTTATAAACTTACCGTTAAATCGAATTTAACGAATACCAAAACTGAAAAGTTTGAAAAACTTGTAATACTTTAATAAAATACTATATTTGTTGTATCTATTTTAATTTCAAAAATGAAAAAATTACCATTACTTTTTATCGTATTAATGATTATCTCTTTTGCCAAAGCACAAGATAGAGTTATCACCACAGGAGTACCGTTTTTATTGATTGCCGCCGATGCTCGAGCCGCTGGTTTGGGTGATCAGGGAGTAGCTACATCAGCCGATGCTTTCTCGCAACAATGGAATCCTGCAAAATATGCTTTTGCTATAGACAAGCAAGGCTTTTCGGTGAGTTACACTCCTTATCTTACTGATTTAGTTAATGACATCTCGCTTGGGCAATTAAACTATTATAATAAACTTAACGAACGAAGTGCTTTTGCAGGAAGTCTGCGCTATTTTAGTTTGGGAGAGATTGTACTTACTGATAGCGGCGCTAATGAAACAGGCACGGTAAAGCCTGCAGAATTTGCATTTGATGGTTCCTATTCCTTGAAACTAAGCGAGAAATTCTCCCTATCAGTTGGCGGAAGATTTATTAGTTCCAATTTAGCACTATCCTCAGAAGGACAAGCTAACAAAGCCGCAACTTCATTTGCGTTTGACGTATCTGGTTTTTATCAATCCGAAGAAATTGCCTATAACGAGTTCAACGGAAGATGGAGAGCAGGATTCAATATACAAAATTTAGGCCCAAAAATTAATTATGATTTAAGTAAGACAGATGAAGGCTCCAACTTTCTCCCTGCTAATTTAAAAGTGGGGACCGGTTTTGATTTTATTCTTGACGACTACAACAAAGTTGCCCTAAATCTCGAATTCAATAAATTATTGGTACCTACTCCACAACGAGGCATTGATTTAAATGGAGACACTATAGTTAATGGTGAGGACATATTAATTGCAAACGCAGATTATCGCGCTATTGGCTGGGCATCTGGAATTTTTAAATCCTTTGGTGATGCCCCTGGTGGTATTAGTGAAGAATTAAAAGAAATTACCTATGCCGCTGGAGCGGAATACATATACCAAAATTCCTTTGCTATGCGTTTGGGTTATTTTCATGAAAGCCCAATGAAAGGCGCTCGACAGTTCTTTTCACTTGGAGCTGGCTTCAAGTATAACGTTGTAAAAGTGGATCTTTCGTATTTATTCTCTGCTTCTAAAGTGAAAAATCCTTTAGAAAATACACTTCGATTCTCCCTTACTTTTAATTTCGGAGACAAGTATGATGAATATTAGCAATAAATAATACACGATACAAAATCCAAATTTCAATACGATGAAATTTGGATTTTTTTTGACTTCAAAAGAATGTAAATTGAATTAATCACAACTGTTTTTAATTTTACGACTTTGTAAACAGAAAATGGAGTTTACACATACTATACGGGGCTTAAACTTACTGCTAGTAAAAAATGCAGTTTCCAAAAAAATCCTATTAGATTTACTATTAGATGAATAATTATTATGAAAAGAATAATAATTGTACTAAAATTGTATTATAAATTTTAGTACTTCCTTGGAATGTCCTATTTTTGCAGTCTTGCAAATTTAGGGTAATAAAAGCAAGGGTGTTATTGATTACATCATACTAAACACAGCATACATTAAGCAAAAGACAAAATTTAGATGAAAGAAGTTACAAAAGAGGTTTATTTAAAGTGGTACGAAGATATGCTACTTTGGAGAAAGTTTGAAGACAAATTGGCGGCATTATACATTCAACAAAAAGTTAGAGGGTTTCTTCATTTATATAATGGTCAAGAAGCGGTTTTGGCAGGTGCCTTACACGCTATGGACTTGACGAAAGACAAAATGATAACCGCTTATAGAAATCACGTGCAACCAATAGGCATGGGAGTTGACCCAAGACGTGTCATGGCAGAACTTATGGGGAAAGTTACTGGAACTTCAAAAGGAATGGGTGGCTCAATGCATATTTTCTCTAAAGAACACCGTTTTTATGGTGGACATGGAATCGTGGGCGGGCAAATACCAGTTGGAGCGGGATTAGCCTTTGCTGATAAATATTTTGAAACTGGCGGGGTAACCATGACCTATTTTGGAGATGGTGCAGCAAGACAAGGATCGCTTCACGAAGCCTTTAATATGGCCATGCTCTGGAAACTTCCAGTAGTTTTTATCGTTGAGAATAATGGCTATGCAATGGGAACTTCCGTAGAAAGAACCGCAAATCATACTGACATTTGGAAACTGGGCTTAGGATATGAAATGCCTTGCGGACCAGTTGATGGAATGAATCCTGTAAAAGTGGCCGAAGCCATGACTGAAGCCATTGATAGAGCTCGTCGTGGGGATGGACCAACCTTCTTAGAAATGAAAACCTATCGTTACAGAGGACACTCTATGTCCGATGCCCAGTTATATCGATCCAAAGAAGAGGTAGAAGAGTACAAAAAAATAGATCCAATTACGCAAATTCTAGATGTAATCAAGGATCAAAAATATGCAACTGAAGCAGAAATCGGAGCTATCGAACAAAGGGTAAAAGACTTGGTTGAAGAATGTGTGAAATTTGCCGAAGAATCTCCGTATCCTGAAATCCAACAACTATACGACGTGGTGTACGACCAAGAAAACTATCCATTTATTCCTCATAAACTATAAATCAATTATGGCTACAATTATAACGATGCCTCGTTTGAGCGACACCATGACAGATGGAACGGTGGCGACTTGGTTAAAAAAAGTAGGAGATAAAGTAAGCGAAGGCGACATGCTCGCTGAAATTGAAACCGACAAAGCAACAATGGAATTTGAGTCTTTCAACGAAGGGACTCTTTTATATATTGGCATTCAAGAAGGAGAAACTGCACCCGTAGATTCTCTATTGGCAATTATTGGAAACGAAGGCGAAGATATTACTGCTTTAATAGCTGGAGGCGCAAATGCTGCTCCTGCTAAATTGGAAGCTCCAGCAGCAACAACGGAAGTTAAAAAAGAAGAAACTGCTACTCTGGCCGCAACCGCTTTACCAAAAGGAGTTGTTGTGATAACCATGCCCCGTTTGAGCGATACCATGACCGAAGGAACAGTGGCTACTTGGTTGAAAAAAGTAGGTGATACTGTTGCCGAAGGCGATATTCTTGCTGAAATCGAAACCGACAAAGCAACAATGGAATTCGAATCTTTCAATGAAGGAACCTTATTATATATTGGAATTTCAGAAGGGCAATCGGCTCCAATAGATAGCTTATTAGCCATCATTGGACCTGCAGGAACCGATATTAGCGGGATTGCCGAAAATTATAAAATTGGAGGAACTGCTTCTGTAGCAACAGAAGAAACTAAATCAGCACCGGCTTCACAAACAGCACCAATTGTTCAAGAAGTATCTGCTGATGGACAACGCGTTTTGGCTTCGCCATTAGCAAAGAAAATTGCCGATGAAAAAGGAATTCAATTAGCGCAAGTGAAAGGTTCTGGAGAAAACGGACGCATTACTAAAAGTGATGTGGAAAACTTTACAGTTGGAAGCCAAGAGTCAAACGCCAAAAGTCAAGTTGCTCAACCTTCAACCGACAACTCACAACCGGCAACCATTTCAAAACCTTATATTCCAGCAGGGCAAATTGCCACCGAAGAAATCAAGAATTCGCAAATGCGTAAAATCATTGCAAAACGATTGGCAGAATCCTTGTTTACCGCGCCACATTACAACTTGGTAATCGAGGTAACCATGGACGAAGCAATGAAATCTAGAGCTATCATTAACAGTGTTCCGGACACCAAAGTATCTTTTAATGACATGGTGATTAAAGCATCTGCATTGGCTTTGAAGAAACACCCAAAAATAAATTCTCAATGGACTGCTGAATCCATCATCATCAACTATCACGTGAATATTGGTGTGGCTGTGGCTGTTGAAGACGGATTAGTTGTACCAGTGTTACCATTTACGGATGGTATGAGTTTGTCTCAAATTGGAACAAGCGTAAGAGACCTTGCAGGAAGAGCTAAGAACAAAAAATTATTACCTACCGAAATGGAAGGAAGTACGTTTACCATTTCTAACCTTGGAATGTTTGGCATTACTGAATTTAACTCCATCATTAACCAACCAAATTCTGCCATCCTATCCGTAGGAGCGATTGTAGAAAAACCAGTGGTAAAAAATGGCCAAATTGTAGTAGGAAATACGATGATGTTATCTTTAGCTTGCGATCATAGAACTATCGACGGTGCAACCGGAGCACAATTCTTGCAAACTTTGAAACAATATATTGAAAACCCAGTGACGATGCTCGCGTAATTAGCTCGTTCGTTTAAATATCAAATCCCGTTTCTTTTGAAAGAGACGGGATTTTTTTATTTATTCTTCTCCTCAATCCATCTTGACATATATTTGGTACTTGTCAAAGTATGATGCTGCAATAGTGTTCCCAAGAAATTATTCAAACGATGTTCTTTTAAATAGGTTTGTGTTTCTAAAATATGCTTGACAAAATTATCGGCAAACAAAGATTGCAAATAGCGTCGTTCAATAATTTTAAAACCGCTTTCTTGGGCTTTTAGCCAAAAAGTTTTGTCTTGATACAATTCCACCGATTTATCAGCAAAAACTTGGGCATCATCAGCAATAAAGCCATTCCAAGGCAAATCACCACACATCGATTCAGCCCCAATAGTCGTTGTAACGCTTGGCGTTCCGCATTGCATGGCTTCCACTAGTTTTCCTTTTATTCCTGCTCCAAATCGCAAAGGAGCTAAAACAACTCTGGCATTTCTAACGACTTCCTGAGCCTCATTGGCACGACCCATAATATAAAAACCTTCTGATGGCTTATGCAATTGCAACACTTTCTGACTGGGATACGCTCCGTAAATCTGCAAAATAGCTTCTGGTAGTTGCTTTCTGATGAGGGGCCAAATCGTTTCTTTTAGATATTGAACCGCATTCCAATTGGGTTCGTGAAGGAAGTTGCCAATGAAAACGAAATTCTTGCGTTCTTCGAATAAAGGCAGATTTTGAATAGTTGAATCTTGAATAGGTTCCAACAACAAAGGCAAATAATATAGTACGTTGGAGTCAATTTTGAAAACGGATATTAGCAATTCCATTTCATATTCGGCAATCATCAAGGAAATATCGCAACGCAAAATACTGGCAATTTCTCTTTTAGCAACATCTTCAACTAATAAATCATATGTCGAAAAGGATCGGTTTTCATTAAATGCTTTTTGGCGTGCCATACGCAGGCAATGCAAATCTTCGGTGTCTAATACTCGTATGGCATCAGGACAATTTTCGGCAACGCGCCACCCAAATTGTTCTTCCATCATAAAGCGATCAAACAAAACTATTGTTGGATTTAATTCCTTTACAAAAACATCAAAACTAGAACAATTTAAAGCAATGGATCTTTTGGAAACCCCCAAGGCTTCAAGGTCAATCATATAATCACTATCCGAAGCGGAACTGGCAAAAGTAACCTCAAAACCCCGTTCTTTAAAAATAGAAATCAACTGCACCATTCTTCCTCCTGCAGCCGAAGAATTGGGCTCAGGGCAAACAAATCCAAGAATTAAAACGTGCTGATTTACAGTCATCGATTACTTTTTATGATGCAAAATAAGGGAAAATAAACCGCAAATCAATCCATTCCACAACAAATAAAAACTGTATTTTTGCTACTACTCTTTATACAAAGAAAAAATGTTAGGATTAAAATTAGCCACCGACCCTAAATGGGTAACCATCGTCGAATCGAATATCGAAGAAATCTTGACCGATCACGCTTGGTGCGAACAAAAAGCAGCCACAAACATCATCACCATCATCACATACAATTCAGAACACGAAGAATTAGTGACTGATTTATTGGAAATTGCCAAAGAAGAATTAGAGCATTTTCAGATGGTGCACAACATCATCAAGGAAAGGGGATTAAAATTAGGTAGAGAAAGAAAAGACCATTACGTAAACGAACTTTTTAAATTTTTGAAAAAAGACGGCAGCCGAAACGACGCTTTTGTAGACCGATTACTCTTCTCTGCCATGATAGAAGCCAGAAGCTGCGAGCGATTCAAAGTGCTGTCACAAAACATTGAAGACAAAGAATTGGCCGCATTTTACAAGAAATTAATGATAAGTGAAGCGGGACATTATACTACATTTCTTCGTTTTGCCAAAAAATATTCCGAAAAAGTTGATGTGGACAAACGTTGGCAAGAATGGATTGATTTTGAAGGCGAATTAATTACAAACTACGGAAAAAAAGAAACTGTTCACGGCTAAAAGACTTTCAAAATATATATTTCACTAACTACAAACCCCGATTCTTTTTAAAAAGAATCGGGGTTTGTTGTAATAAAATTGACCGCTGCGCGGTTTGCTCTCCTGACCTTTAAAAGTCTAGTATTATTATTTTATTAAGTATTATATTAATATAAAATAAGTGACCCTTCCATCATCGGCCCATTCGATAGCCATCCTCCAAAATGGGAATTAGCAGCAGGTGCATTTACACCCGCTTCAGCAGACCAGGTACTTCCATTAAAAGAATACATGGTATATATTTGATTTTGAGTTATGGGGTCCCAAGTATAGGTGTTATGATAAATTTTATTATTTAAAACTCCAATGTATGTTCTCTCCATACTAAGATATGGTGGAGTATTGGTTGAAATGGTATTCCAAGTAGTGCCGTCAAATGAATATAATGTAGTGATGGGATTATTCCAATCATTATTAATATAGGTAGTTGTGTAATGGTACATTCTATTATTAATTGCGCCGATATAAGTTCCTGTACCATATATTCCCTCTGGCAAGTTAGTAGAAAGTGTACTCCAAGTAGTGCCGTCAAATGAATATAATGTATTTATTGGATGATCCCAATCATTATTAATATAAGTAGTTGTCTTATGATAAATTTTATTATTAATTGCGCCGATATACGTTCCTGAACCATTTATTCCCTCTGGCACGCTGGTAAAAAGCGCACTCCAAGTAAATCCATCAAACGAATATAATGTAGTTATTGGATGATCCCAATCATTATTAATATAGGTAGTTGTCTTATGATAAATTTTATTATTAATAACCCCGATATAAGTATATGACCCATACATTCCCTCTGGTATAGCTGAAGTTGAAGGAACGTCCCAAGTTGTTCCGTCAAATGAAAAAAGCTGTTGCGTTTCAGTAGCTGAATTATAAATTTTCCAGTAGGATTTATTTGCAATTTGACCTATATAATTATTTGCATAAAAATTAGCTGGGGTGTTAGTTGAAATAGTACTCCATCCTGCTCCGTTGAATGCGAACATTCCAAAGCCGTTTCCGGTATAACCATAATGATACACATTAGGGTGTATCTGAGCGTAGATGGCGGCAATGGCAGCTGCTTGACCGGCAATAGCATCTGCTTGTACCGTATTAGTCGTTGCTTGAGCAGCTATTATAGCAGCTTGAGTGGCAATTATAGTGGCTTGAGCGTCAATTTGAGCCTGAATAGTGGTATTAGTAGCGGCTTGAGAAGTGTTAGTAGCTTCTTGAGCGTTAATAGCATCTGCTTGTACCGTATTAGTCGTGGCTTGAGCAGCTATTATAGCAGCTTGAGTGGCAATTATAGTGGCTTGAGCGTCAATTTGAGCCTGAATAGTAATATTAGTAGCGGCTTGAGAAGTGTTAGTAGCTTCTTGAGCGTTTATAGCATCTGCTTGAGCCGTGGTAACGCCATTGGCTGCATTCAAAGCATAAGGCACGCTCAACAATTCTTTAGTGGCGCTTAGGGTATAATTTGTCCCTCCGGCAGGGTCTATTTCTGATTTGATAAAATGCGAACCATTGCTCCAAGCGATCTCAGCAAAGGTGCTTGATTGATTATTTCCTCCACCCACTTCTAGGGTAAAAAGCCCGTTGGCATTAGTAGTTACCGCATGGGTTTCGCTATAAACGGGAGATCCATCTGCCGTACCTTCTACAATGCTGATGCGTACCCCAACGGCTTGGTTGGTCAACAAAGCGTTTGTGCTATTGCGCACCACCGATTGATATGTCATTTTTTGTGGCGCCTGAGCAAAAATAAGCAGGCTTTGTAGCAGTACTAAAAATAAAATAGATTTTTTCATGAGTATTGTGTTAAAGGTTATTAGTATAGTTAGTATTATTATTGTTTGATAATTTTAAGGGTTTTGGTTTGGGCGTCTTGAGTCACTCTAATATTATAAACCCCCGATGGGTAACTTGCCCCGATTTGAGAATCCGATTTTAACTGAAATTGTTCGATCAAGCGACCCAACATATCATATACCTGAACCCCAAATGATTGTCCATTACTAGATTTAATCCTAAATGCTTCTTTTGATGGGTTGGGATAAGCCTCCACTGTGAATGCGTCTAGAGAAATTCTAGCAGCACAAGATGTAAACCATACATTAACTGGTCCACTATAGGCTGCTGAGCAAGGACCGCTCGTTAGTTTCACTCTAAACCAAACATTAGCAGCAGTTGAACTTGCAGCATCATAAGTAGTTGAAGTAGCGTCCGGAATATCAGTCCAAGTTACAGCACTTGTGCTAGTAATTTTCGCAGCACTGGTTCCCGCATTATAATACTGCCATTGAATTGATCCAACAGAATTCGTGGTTGTTAACGGCATTGTGCCTGAGGTACAAATAGCAGTAGCTAATGTCTTAGATGTTGCGTTTCCGGTAGGTGTTTTAGCTACTGCCTTTGGGCTAACATTTATTGTAACAATATTAGAAGTTGATACAGGACATACGCCACTTGACACAACCGCTTTATATGACGTTGTAACTTTTAAATTTCCTGTAGCTAATTCAGTTGCTACATTTCCTCCACTAACTTTGCCAAATGCTCCAGTTGTTGCTTTTTGCCATGCAATAGTTCCTGTAGCACTAGTTAAAGTAAGTGTTGAGGCACTACCATTACAAATCTCATCAACATCTTTCAAAAGTGTTTCAACTGAAGTTGGTTGACTAACGGTTACTACAACGGCTTTACTAGCTATTGAAGAACATTCACCACTTTTTGACACCACTTTATACCAGGTAGTGGCCGTAGGAGATGCTGCGTAAGTAGTGGTCATTGCTCCAATAATGTCTGTAAAGTCAGTAGCCGCAGCAGATGTAGTTGAAGATTGCCATTGAATAGAACCAATAGAACCTGTCTTCAAGCTAAGTGTAATAGTTCCTCCATTATTACAAATAGACCCAGATCCTGTGATTGTTTTTACAGTAGATATGGGGTTGACAATGACAACGATTGGGGTTCTTGCACTTACTATGTTGTTGGTGGTTTGTGTGTAATAATAGGTCGCTGTTTTTAATGCTGCTGTAGGAGCTAGAACTTTCCCTCCTGATGCTGCAGCATACCATTTGATATCCGTTCCTGCAACTACTAAGGCTGACACCAAAGCGCCCTTACAAAAAGCCTGAGATTCGGTTTGCTGTATGCCTTCCTGCATCGAATAACTTGCGGTTTTCTCAAACCCATAGGCTGCCTGCCCAACGGTATAAGCAAAACTGCCCGAGGCCGAGGCCCCATCGCCTCCCGCTGAGGAAACGTCTCCTTTTGGAAAGCGCAGTACTAAGTGTAATGTCGATTCTTTTATTATAGTGTAATCTGCTAAGGTGCGTCCATCTTGCAATTCTTGCCCTGCGAAAATTATCCGCTGTAAATCTGGATGAATCCCTTCCTTATCTTGGATCTTTTGTTTTACATTCTTAACGCTATCAGAAGCCTCCACATCTAAGGTAATGGTTTTGCCGGTTACGGTTTTAACAAATATTTGCATTCCAGACCCCCCTTGAGCATTTGCCTGCGCAATCGATGCAAACTCCAGAATTAAAAATACGACGAGAATAAATGCTGATTTTTTCATAGGTACAATTTTTCGAAAACAAAAATACATTTTTTTTGAATAAAAAAATAAATATTTGAACAATAACAACATAAGTAAGAACTAATGGGGCTTTACAAAATGATATCAAATATAAAAAGCAGATTGAGATGATGGCAAGAGTATATCATCCTGAAGAAGTAGTCAATATACCACGATAACTTACTTAATGGCGGTAGTTTATACAAGTTACCTTAGTAAAAATAAAAGTTCTGTCCTAATGCGTCTTCGATTTGCTACTTATGAGTTACTAATTTACTTTTTGTGTATCGCTATTTCAGGATAAGACAACTCTGTTCGGGATAAATTTTATCCTATTTTATCTAAAAAAATAAACAAAAAAATCCTCATTGGCCCTGGCGAATGAGGATTTCAAAAAAAGGCGACGAACCAACCCATCTTGACAGGGAACACGTCGTTGCTATAAAAAAAGAACCCCATTCGCCCCCCGCTGCGCGAAGTCTGCGACTTTGAGGAAGTGTTTGTCAGTCTTTGACTGAAAAAAAATAAATAGCACAAAACTAAATCGGTTAAA
>Ga0209443_1000245_pt1 | contig 36376 bp, 30 predicted proteins | sample LauGreBMM110DCMD_2_FD_187571 | JGI IMG/M metagenome (GOLD analysis project Ga0209443, IMG submission 187571) | Freshwater lake microbial communities from Lake Michigan, USA - Su13.BD.MM110.DCMD (SPAdes) (version 2) | ecosystem: Environmental > Aquatic > Freshwater > Lake | place: Lake Michigan... | reverse complement strand
TGATAACTTTTGTTTTCTTCTAGAGAATCTACCTTTTTCTTTGATGATGTTGTCTCTTTTGCTTTTTGTATAGTAACATTATGAATATCAAATCGAGCTAACAGAGCCTGAAGTTGTTTCATCATTTTTTCTAACGATTCAAGTTGAGATCCAGATTTGCTTTTTGAAAAACTAACAGACGTTAACAAATCGCGTTTTCCTCTATGAAGACCAAGAACACAAGTATGCCCATCTCCACCAAACAACCCACCCAAAAACTCTCGAACTATAGGTAATGGACAAGATGGGTCTGTAATAAAGGTAGGTAATTGAGCTGGTTGATTAATTTTTTTACCAATTAGTATTCCTTCTACTTTCATAAGATCTGATACAAACTCTTGTGGAATATCTATACGATAATGGTTTCTATCTATAAAATTTTCTTGTGTTATCATAACAAAATTTCCTAAATCTTCTAGAGCAGAAGAAACATCTATTTCGTGACCAAGATTTATCATACCTCTATAACCTTTGCCACTACGATAAATACCACCATCGGCGCAAATATACCCAACCAATCGAGAAAATGAAAGAGCCTGAAAATATGATTCTTCATCCTTAACTTTTAGCCTTGTATATCCTGCTTGAAACTTCCAATCTGCACACTTTTCTATTTCTTCTTTTACAATAATCAAAGGATTTGTAATACCTGTTTTGAGTTGCGTAACTCCTTTTACCATTTCACGAATAGGTACCCACACATTCTCATTTGTAAGCATTTTATGATTATCTGTAAAACGAATAGTACGCCCATCCTGAAAAACAACATCTACACATTCTCGTTCTCCTTTGAATAAGAAATTACTTTGTGTAGAAGGGATTACTTGTTGTTTTTCTTCATGATAACTTAAAATACAATAATTCTTATTCTCCATAGTTCCGATTTCAACACTCAATCCGCAATTTAGGGGAATTGGCGAGCGATAGTCTGAGCAGTCTCTTTCCATCTCTCCAAACCTCTGTCCTCCATCACGTGATCGACCTTCAAGAGGCTGACGAGTAAGTGTTGTAACAGGCCCGGTTGCGCGCGCATGCATTTTATCAGAAACAAGGTGTTTCAAACGTTGATAATAAACAGGGCCAATGAAAAACATTCCCATATTTTCTCCGGTCATTCCGTTCATCAACATTTCTTTACCAGTACTTTCATATCCGTGCATACCAAGAGCTTTGCATGCATCCTCCGCAATAGTTTTGCTTGCTTCTGTAAATGGAGTTGCATCTCCATATTTTCCATCAATAACACAAGATTTTCCCATTACTGATTCAATTAGTTGGTTAATAGTCATCCTCGAGGGTATGCATTGTCCTGTAATAATCGGTCTGGATGCTTCTATAACAATATCGTTACTATCACGTTTTGCTCTACGAGTAATAATAAATCCATGTGGCATTGTTACACACCAAGTTAAACCAGTATATTCTATTTTCTTTACATCATTATTGGAATGTAAGACAGGATCAATGTTTGTATAAGATATTTTCCATAATTGTTGACTAACTTCAAAATACGATGAATATCCACAATGAAGATAAAGACGAACTACATCATCTCTAAATTTATAAGAAGATGTATAAATTATATTACGACTACAAGTAAGACCAGAAAGAATTGATCGAGTGAGATCAATTGGAAGGTTCCATACCCATTTAGCTAATCGTTTACCAGTAGTATAATCTGGAGATAATACACTCAACCAATTTTTATTAATAATTGTATATATTGAATTTTCATATGTATAATCTATTGTTGGAACTAGAACAAGTATTTCAAATCTCTTTTTTAACCAATCATCAGTAGATAATAAATCAAAACCAAAACGTAAGCAATTGTCACCTACTAAGTAACCATATAACTCACAAAATGCGATAAGTTTTTCATATGTATTAAGAGAAAGCAACTCCAAAAATGGTATACCGGTTATATTTCCTTCAAAACCAAATCGAGCTTTTCCTGTAAATTTAAATACTTCTGAAAACATTAATTCTTGTGCTTTAATTTTTTTATAATCAGATTCTAATGGTTTGGTTTGTTTAGCAAACATATCATGATCTGTAGTAACAAGTAGAGATACTTTTTCAATCTTGTGTGTAAATTCGATCATTTCCTGTGTTTTTGTTTCATTTAATATGAAAGCTGTTGGGTACTCATATACAAGACAGCCTGTTTGATGATCATAGCCAGCCATTCTAAGTGCACCTTTATCATATTCTTGTTTTGCTTCTTTCCAATTTACAAATCCGTGTTCTGTAAGAATCTCATGATCTTCAGCTAGACAATGCGGATTTATTATAATGTCTGGTGTAATACCTTCACTAGTAAATGGCATATCTTCTTGTCTATAAACCATTCCAACTGTACCTTTTTGTGCTGCTCGCGATGCAAATTTATCTCCAACTTCTGGAATGCGCTGAGATCTAATTACAACTTTAATTAATTTGTAACCGTTTGGAGTTGTACTAATAAAAATACGATCAATATATCCTTCTTCTCCTTTTCCAATAATGATTGAACAATCACTCAGAACTTCTTTACCAGACTTGTCTGATTGCACAGAAATTTTTCCAATGATCACATCTCCCTTTTGCACATAAACAGACTCACCTCCACGTGTAACTCCTTTCTCGTCCACCCATTTAGGATTACGCACGCGCACAATTCCATCTTTTCCCAAAAGACCATAATTTGCATCATGTTTCCGTTTGTTCATCGGAGGAAGTCCAATTTTTTCTGAATTGTAACCTTGTTTTTTTTCTTCATCGCTGTGTGTTTTATAAGTTGTAGCCCAAAATAAACCGCGTTGTACAGCGCCATGATTAATAATAACTGAATCTTCTTGATTAAAACCAGTATAACATGCAATTGCAACAATACAATTTACACCAGATGGCATGTCATTAAAACCCATCATTTCAGCTGCCTTTGTTCCAACTAAAGGCCTTTGAGGAGTATTAAGAACATGAACAACCGTGTCTGATCTAGTCAAATGCGAAAGAGCAAACATGCTCATTGCTTGTTTACCCATCGAAGAATTATGTACACAAAAAGAATCTCCAGCTATGAAACTATGATTATCCGATTCTGTTGTAATATCAGCAATCATGTTTCCCTTTACCGATCTTGTCTTGCTTACTATTTTAACAAATATAGCTCTATCTTTTACTTGTCTTTTCCATTCGGAATAAGATTCAAAAGAATTGGGTATTCTTGGATCTCTATTTACTTTAATACATCTTAGAGAATCGCTAATATACTCGTATGTTTTATTTAATTTATCACTAATTTGTCTTATTGTCATACCATATTCTATGTATTTTTTAATAATTTGTCTTTCTGCTATTATATCATCTATCGCTTTTTGACACGTTTTTTGATACTCATATACCGGAAGACTTTCTACATACTTAAATACATCGTATCTCCAACCTATTTTTTCAAAATAGTTTATATGATTATCACGTGTATTTTTGAAATAAAGATGCACAGTCTTTGATTCATCAGAGTGTTGTGCTTTTCGAATTAAAGGATCAGAACACTCAATATAAAATTCTTCAAATAAGACTTTGATTTCTTTCATAAATTCAACTAAACTATTTACATATTCAAGTCGTGATGTTAGACTTGTAGAATTTAATATAAAATTTGTAGATTTTCTACCTGTTAATTTATTAGCTCTTAATTTACATCCATCACCCCCTTGAAATCCAGATAAAAATTCTCTTTTAACTAACATAGAACCATTTTTAACCCAATTCATCAACGGAGGATGAGATTGTGTTGTTCTTTTACCTACATATCCATCTACAAGTCCAATAAGAAGACTTGCGAATGCATTGTTATAAATTATTTGTTTACATTTACCATATTTTTCATTAGTAACATCTATAACTTTATTACCAGAAAATCCTAATCCAATCACATCTTTTACAAAGTCTTCACAACCTTCTGGAGAACCAAAAGAGAATTGAACTTGTGGGCCTTTATCGTACAAACCAGCGCTACCATCTGTCATTAAATACCCAACTATTCTAGCTAATACAGGCAATGATGTACTTTTAATTGGATATAAACCAAGACTTTTCAAATCATTAATATGTTTTTTTTTCACCGATGTTTCAGGTAAAGTAATATATAAATCTGCATCACCAGCACTATATACAACTTGTTGAGGGATTACACATATATTTTCAGCGTCTATCGCGTGTTTCCACCCATCAGTTGTTAGAACAGGATGATCTACTGTACAAGTTATTTTTCTACCGGATTCTGTTTCTACAGTTATTATTTCTTTCTCTGTTTCTCTAACATATTGGTTTGTTACAGTTGTTGTTGATTGTACACAAGTGATAGGATCCACAGATACAACAGATTCACCAATTTGTATGTCCTTTATAGCTTTTTTCGTATTATCAGCCATTACAACTAATGTTTCTGGGTCTAAGCATTGGTAGCAATTTCTAGGTGAATTATGTACACAAAATGTATCACCGCATAAAAAGCTTTGATTTGTTGATTCAGTTGTAATATCTGATATTATTGTTTCCAAACTTTCTATTTTACTTTCAAGTGGTATGAAAAGAGTAGTACTCTTCCATTTTACAATATTTAGCCATTCGTCTAATCCAATTTTATCATATTGTGATTTATTCTCTAAATGTTTAAGATATTCTACATAAAAACCACTATTAATATTTTTACGTAAGTCGTACCTATAACCAACTATATCAAAATACTCAATCAAATTAATATGCGACGAATCACAAATCTGATAAGACACAAATTCGTCTTCATATTTAGCATCACTTGTCTTAATTTTAAAATATCGTAAAAGTTGGACTATATCATTCATAAACTGCATTACACTATCTACTGTATCATCCTCCTCTCCCGCTATATGTCTTGTAGGACGCATATCAATATCTAGTGTATTGCTTGAATCACACGTGATGTATATTTTTGATTCAGAACCACCTTGAAATCCAGCCAAGAATTCTCTTTTAACCAAATCTGACCCATTTTTAATCCAATATGGTAAAGATTTGTATTTTTCAAAACTAATGTTAATTTCAAGAGCAATAAATAATGCAGGAAATGCTCCCGAATATTTTATTGTAGATGAATATTCATCTACTTTTTTTTTTGTATACTTAAAGCCTAACCTTTCAACATCTTCGTTAAATAAAATATCATTATTTTTATCATTAAAGACAACAGTTAGTCTTACTCCATCTTTACGTGAAAAGATACAACAATATGTAGATATAAATCCAAAAAGACGACTTATAATATATAAATTAGTATCAGTGCTTTTTATCGGAAAGGATATTTCAGACGCGTATTTTGTTACAAAACTCTCTTTTATTTGAGCATCTAAACATCTTTGAATAAATTGCTCTTTGGTAAGAATTACATAATCATCAACTAAACTAGATACTGGTTTAGGTTCTGTTGATACACCTACCAATGTTTTTCCGACTTCAATTTCTTCTACACGTTTCCATCCATCAAAAGTCATAAAACGATGATCAAAAGTTGCTGTAATTTTTCTTCCGCTTATTGTGGTAATTTCAAATAATTGCTTATCTGTTTTATTTGTATATGTATGCGAAACTTTTGTAATACTCTGTTGTTGTGTTTCAGGGTGGAATGTTATAACTTCATCTCCAACTTGGACATCGCATATTTTCTTAACAGTTCCATTTGCCATGTACACCGGTTCATCTTTAAAAATGCATTGTGAATGATCTGGAAAAGGAATGATAGAAGCCATTACTCCCAACATCATAGCCGAAGAAATTTCACAATATGTACTTTTATATTTTTCCAATTCATTGTGATGAAAAGCTATCACTGCTCTGCTTGCTTCCATATTATCAATATAAGTAATTATTCCTTTCTCAACCAGCTCATCCCAGTCTGTACCATCTTTTTCTTGGGCAATTAATTTACCAAAATTATCAACTGTGAAAACTGGCCGTAAAAGTCTTCCTTCATCAGAACAAATATTAACTTCGTCGTCAATTTCATCATAAGAAATCGAAACATCCCATGGAAGCATCTTGATTCGACGCATCTCTTTCAATTCGTTTACAAGTTCGTTTGGATCGCTTGTTATTCCCAAGAGTATTCCATTTAAAAAGACATTCGAGCTAGAGTTTAAAGCATGAATATCTGCATGACTCGAAATATTTTCACATAGTTCAATAACTTCTTTAACAAGTACAGTAGGTGTTCTATCAGAAATCCGAGTTAAAAGAGATAAATTTAAAACAATTCCAACTGGAGCTCCTTCTGGTGTTTCTACCGGGCATATATACATAATTTGTGACGGATTGATTTGACGAATGGCCGCATTTTTAGATTCTTTTCCAACGGGAATAGAAATTCTTCGCAAATTAGAAAGAGTAGCTCCATAAGATAACCGAGAAAGAATTTGTGCAACACCTTGCCTAACATAACTGTTTTTTGGAACTCCCCAATTTCCAGTGCCAAAACAATGATTAAAACCTTTTGTTATATCAGTCAGACGAGGAATAATAGACATAACATCTGGTAATTGTTTTTTCTTTTCAATGGTCGAAATAATAGTACCAAGATATTTTTTGAATAGTTGCCTGAAAAGTTCATGGCATAAAACACCTGGAGATTCCACACGTTTGTTTATATAATTGTCTCGATCGTCTGGTTTTCGTAACCCAATAGCAGTTGCTAATAGTTTGTGCACCATATGCCCAAGCAAATAAGCCTTTTCTGCACTAGTAGAAGTTACTCCCATGTGTGGAAAAATTTCGCACTCAACAACTTGTTTAGCATAATCCTTTCTTTCAGCTTCTTTAATAGGATGACTTGTATGTTGACCGATAAAACATAGAGCGGCTATTTGAGTAGCTTTTATCTTCCATTCCTTTTTGTTTTCAAATTCCCACGCTTCTTTTATTTTTTCCATATTTCGATACTTTCCTTCGGACATGCTTTCTTCTACAAAAAGAGAAAAACCGTCTGTAAGATCTTCAACGAAAAAAGAATCGTTTATTATTAATCTAATATATCTGTCTACTTTGTCACACGACAAACCAATTAGATCTTTAAATTGATCTGACATATATCCCATAGCTTTAAAAACTACACCCATTGGAATAGGATCTTTAATGTACGGTAAACAAAAAGACAAAAGGCGATCATCAGAACCAATAACAGCGCTTACAAGAACTGAATGACCGGTTTCTTCAGACATACTTCTCATATCACAAGAAAATTTGTATTTTTCTCCCGTTCTTTGATCTAAAACAAGTGGAATATTATACAATCCTCTCAACTGTGATATTAATACTCTTTCTTTTCCTTTTACAATAAAATATCCACCTTGATCATGTTCACACTCTCCAGCTGCAATTCTTTCTTCAGGTGTCATATTTGTAAGATAACAATTGCTGCTGCGAAGCATGATTGGAATACGCCCCAATACAACACGAACATGTTGATTAACCTCTGTATCTTTTCCGTCAATTTCTAATGTTTCTGTGACGGTTGCATAAATAGGTGAGTCGTATGTTAAATCTCTTTGACGTGCTTCGGCAGGATAAAAACCTCTTAACACTCGATTATCTTCTGTTACAGTTGGCGATGGAATATGTACATTACTAAAAGATACTCTATATGAAGTATAAGATCCAGGATTTTTTCCATTTTTAGAGTTTAATACTATTTCAGGTTCTTCTGTTATAATTTTATGAATTCCAACATTTATAAATTGATCAAAAGACTCAGTCTGATGATGTACAAATCCTTTCTTCTTAAAGTGATCGCCTAAAATATTCCACGTGTGTTGTTCTGAAATCATTCTTGCAAAAATTTAAAAAAGTTTGATCAAAAATCAAATTTAAAATTTGATTTTTTGTATTATTCTTTTATTTTTTTGAAAATGGATCAGCCACAAATTTATACAGATGGTTCTTGTTTAAAAAATCCTGGTGGACCAGGAGGATGGGCTTTTACACTTTTAGAAAATGGTAAACAATGGACAATGTCTGGAGGAGTTGAATCTACAACTAACAATCGTATGGAACTTCAAGCAATTATTGAAGCTTTGTATTTTGCACAAGGTCCTACATATGTAATTAATACTGACAGTGAAATGACAATGAAATGCGCAAAACTTGAGTATCGTCGTAACTCTAATAAAGATTTATGGTTAGAATATGAAAAAGCAAGAAATAATCGTAAAATTAATTGGAATTGGATTAAAGCTCATAATGGAAATTATCTGAATGAATATGTTGATTCTTTAGCAAGAGAAGAAGCAGAATTCTTAAAAAAATAAAAATCTTGATCAATTAATAAATATAAATGTCTTCAACTCAATACGAAGCAAATAGTTCTGTAATCGGCAGTGGAGCATGCTCTTATGCGACTCTTTCTCATTATAATAATGGATCAAAAGGTGCGCGTCCTCCCATTCCACCGAGTACTGTAAGTGGCACGTATATTGTACCAACTTATGATGCTCCTGGTTATGACACGTTAACCAACAGAGGCTGTGGAAACTGTGCTGGATATTTTAACATTGGTGCTGCGTACAAATCAAGCAAAGATGGTAGCTGCAACCCAATTTATAATTCTAGCATGTCTTGCAATGGTAATTAATTTCTTCTAATACACATTTTAGTATTAGAAATGCTTAAAAATTTATACGTTCAACACTTTCAAGAGCTCCTTCTACCCACCCTTGATTTGTAGATACTGATTCTCCTACAACTAAAATACCTTCCGTAGGATTTTGTGCGACTTTTATAAATTTATCACGGTTTTTATATTTTTTTTGATTCAAAGGTGTATAATAATGAGTTCCTATATTCCAATAAAATTCAACAATACTAGATAAATAAATTTTTATTTCTGTAGGAATTCCAAGAGATTTTTTGATAAGAATGCACAGTTTTGCGCGATTTTCTTCTGTATTTTCTAACCATTTTTTTAAGTATTTGCTTGACTTGTTATCATTATAAGCTATCATGTAAACGCCATTATCAGGATCCATAGGTATTATTTTTTGTAAAGGTGGTGGAACAACTGTATATCCTTTTACATATTCCTTAATAATTGGAATGGAACAGTTTGAAAACTTTCCATATAAACGCAAAAAAGGTTGACCTTTGATTCCTTTGTACACATGTTCTTTCGGAAGAAGTCTTCTAATACTGTCAATTTCTGTAGCTACAATAACCATATTGCATGTATAAACATGTTTATTTGTATACACCAAAAAATTATCAGGAGATAGTTTTTCTATTTTTTTTACGCAACTACGCAAATGAATATTTTTTATATTTATTTTATTAATTAAAGAAACTAACAATCTTGTCCACGGAATTGAGAGCGCTGTCCAATTATCATAGATATCATTAAATCCGTAGTGATACAAAGTATTATAAGCATCTTCTTGTTCATAATCTGAATATCCAGAACACATTACAAACATTTTATATTTTTCTGTTCCTAGTATAGATTCTGCATACTGTTTGAATGTTTTTTTACAAGGAGTATAAAGTTTACGTAATTCCATAAAAGTTTTTTTTACCATACATGATGAGCCCAAAGTTTCTGCATAATAATGCTTTGATACAAATTCTTTGTATGGTATTTCTAATTCGTTTAGTAAATTTATTAGTAATTTATCTTTTCTTTTTCTACCAACACCTGCGCCGGTGACTACTTCAGTTCCTTCAAAGAATTGATTTCCCATTCTACCGCCAATGCAATTCTTCTCAAGTATTGTTATCTTACTTTTTGGGTATAGAGTTTTCAATTTGTAAGCGGCGTAAAGGCCAGAAATACCAGCACCTATTATTATAATTTCTTTCTTTTGCATTTATTATTTTGTTAAAATATTTAAAAATATTTAAACAAATATATTTTTTGATGTTAGAATATTTAGTAAAAATATTTACCACCTGTTTCAATTTTTTTAGGCTTTTTGAGATTGTAATCCAAGAATAATCCAAATCCAATAATGCATGCTAGTATTATAATGAGAGAAGATAAACTAAAATTTTCAGACTTTTTTTCTCGTTTATTTTGTATCATTTTATAATAGTCAAGAGAATTTTTAATCAAACTTCTGATAATTTAACAAAATTTTTAAGAATAGCATCAATCATAATTATATTATCAAACATAATGTTGTCAACTCTTAAACATAAATTTTCATACTTTCCTTTGACAACTAAAATATTACTGATAAGCTCTTGTTTGACAGAATTAATTCGAGATCGCTCTGTTTCATACTTGGAAAATTGATTTGCCTTTTCAATATCTGTATGCAAACTCTTAAGGCTGGCATAACCAGAATATCTATCTTCTATTTCTGTAAGTTTTTCGTTATTTTTATTTTCTGCTCGAACTAAATCGGACAATAGTTGTTCAAAACTATCAAGAGCGGACGAATACTGAATCTTTTTTTGTAACACAACATCTGAAAATACAGCTAAAGTATTTTTTTGATCTAATAATTTTTGTATATTTTTAATATGCGTATTTTGATTTTTTTCCAGAACGCGGTAAATACCATCTCTTACAGTTTTAATATCAAGAGAAACAGAATTTATTTTTTCATAAAGTGTTTCTAAATCTATACTAACCATTAAACGTCGTTCGTTTGAAGCGTTATATTTTTGTATAAAAAAACATTCATATGTATTATCTCTTCTAATACAACAAAGGTACGATCCAAAAAAGATAGCAATTTTATATTTAATACTTTGAGTACAAAATTTTAATCTTCTAAGCTGACGAAAAATTTCTCTAAGTTGAATAATGTTTAGAGATTCATTTTTCAACGAGACTGGATGTTTATATTTTTCTTCTAAATATTCAGTCATGTCTTTGTGACTAATTTCAGAACTGAGCTCGATATCTTCATCATATGCTTTGTCCAAATCAAAGTTGTCTGGTTCTCCCGCATAATCAGCGGGAATGTGACCATCTTCTGTAACATCTACATATTTTACTGTATAAACGTCGTCACCTGCTCCTATCTCTATTTCATATTTACTTGGAATGTAAAGCATAAAACTGTCAGCGTTAGAAACGTTTATAACTTCAACATAAACAATAAGACCGTGCATTGTAAAATATTTTTTTGGTAATAACCCTCTTCCACTCAATAGTTTTTCCAATTTATTAAAGGATAAAGTCATTTACTTATAAAATTTATTGGCTTAAAACCATATTATAAATTCTCTAAAATGTCAGCATCAGGACAGTATATTCAACCTAGAATAATTGCTAGCGGTGATCCTATTTTTCAATTACCGGTGGATCAAACTCCTCCTCTTCCAAATGAACTACATATAGTTGATACTTTGTTCAAGAAACATCGCAAAACAATGGACGTGATATTTGAAGAAGCAAAGGATTCTATATTTGTTGCTTTGTTAGTAATGATAGCTTGTTTGCCAAACGTTGATCTTATAATTAACAAAATGATACCCGCGACACAAAATGTTTTGTATTTTTCATTATTAGCAAAAGGAGTTGTAGCTGGAATAATTTACTGGATTGTCAAACACTTTTATCTTTCACAAAAACCTAACATGTGAGTTTTTTTAGTACGATAAAAATACACAAAAATTATAACACATAATATTGCAGTTGCAACTACAGTTGCTACAAGCAATTTCTTATAACTAAGTCTTTTTTCAGGAAATTTTCCGTCTATACTAACATCCTCCATAACAAACATTGGTTTGTATATAAAAAGTATTATGAGTATGAGACAAGGAATAGCTCCATAATAATAAATAACTGGATAATTAAATTTAGGGAAGAAAGAACTTGAAGAACAACCTGATGAAGATGGAATACACTTTTCATTTGATAAAGTAATTTGATTCACTTTATCTTGAAGTATTTTTATCTTTTCATCCATTTGTAATTACGCTAGAAATAGTTTTATGTTCAAAAATCAATGTGATTTTTGAAGTAAATCAAAAATTAAATTTAGATATCAGACATTTTCAGCTAAAATTATTGTATTTTTGACATACAATCCATCTTTTTCTTTAAAAAAATTAGAAGGTTGTAAATTTTTCATGTCAATTTTTTTCTTAAAAAATCCTAATGTATTAAATCCAATACAATCTGGTTGCGAAAGAGCAATTTGTTTAAAGTTTTCAAGAGAAAATGAATCTTCAATAAATAATATATCATCTCCTATATGATCAAGTCCAGGTATAAATGTAAAATCTGTATTTTTTTCAGTATCAATTTCTTTAGTTGGTACATTCTTAATACGACAACAAGAAACCATGTCAAAAAAAGCAGACTTGTATCCCTCTTTAACCCATTTATCAGCATAATCCTTTTCAAAAAATGTATTTGTGCTCTCATACTTTCCAAGTTTCAGAATAGTATTTACATCAATAATACTTGGAAGAAAACTATAGTGAGGCCAATAATGATTATTTTTATACTGAAAAGTTCCAATTTTATAGTCATGAACCATAAAACCTGGAGATACATAATTATATCCACGAATAGTTACATCTTCAATTTTTTCAGAATATCCGCGATTAAAGAGCAACTGTTTAATGTCAGTATGCGATTCTAAGAAATTTATAGAATCTTTAACATAAGATCTTTTTATATAAAATAAAAAATTGTCTTCAATATGAATCCAATATTTAGGCTTCATTTCATTTAACTTTTCCCAAATAATATTCATGCTTTCACGATAACCCGTCTCTTCATGTTTTTTCATATAAAAATTTATAAAAGGAAAAAGTTTCTTCATTTCTTCACGATCTTTTTCGTTTGAATTGTCGTCAACACAAAACCAATAATCAATCTCTTTTACATCTTCCCAATGATTTAGAATAGAATTTACAGTTTCAGTGAATAAAGATAATTGTTTTGAAGATGTTATTGACAAAAATACATTATTACGATTAGAAGATACTTTTTCAAAAACAACTGGTTTACTAAGTAAATACCTATTTTTAGTGAATAAAATATTCCACAAAATACACATTTCTTTTGGTTCATTAGTATACTGAATATAAGAACTTAATCTGTAAAAAAGACCAAGAGTATCTTTATCGTCATTCATTTCTCTCACACTAAACCTTAAATTTTTAAAACATCTGTCAATTATTTCAAAATTAGCAATATTATTCAAAAGAATAGTTTTAATACATGAATACTTTAATACTTTATTATTTGTTAAAAACGCCGAAATGCTTGCATTGAACTCAAAAATATCTTTGTAGCAATCTTGATGTAAAAATAATTTCTGTTGTGGATATTTATTATAGTTTTTATACTTTTCATATAAAAGAATAACCAAAGAATGAATACCTGTTTGATTCAAAAGTTCTGCTGCATAAATAATTCCTTCAGATCGATCAGAATCAAAATTTTCAGACTTTAAAAAATATTCCAACGATTTTTGAAAATTTCCTTTCTTTTTATAATGCTGACCAAGCATTAAACAGGAATAATACTTTTCTTGATTCCAATTATTTAACTTTTCTACTACAAGTTCGTACCATTCAATCGAGTCATCAATACGATCACAATCTTTGAAACTTTGCGCGCAATAAAAAGCGTATCTACCAGCTAAAGAACCTCCTTTTATCTCTTTTTTATAAGCTTCCTTTAAAATATTAGCATCTTTTAAATATTTATCATTATCCAGACTTCTAGATCCAGTCTTACCTGATTCAATATAATAGTCTCCTTCTATAACACCTTCAGATGGAGTTCCTTCTTCCAAAGCTAAATATTCATGTAAAACTCCTACAAATTTTGACTTTTTATGAGCAGTTATAAAGAGAGGACGATAATAAGTAAATCCACTTCCAAACTTCATCTTGTACATATCATAAAACATGTTTGGAATATTGACATTGCCGTGAATTGTGTCATCAGCGTCAAAGATAAATATATAATCTGCTTTTTTATATGCTCCTTGAAGCGCAAGAGTTCTATTATGTCCAAAATCTACCCATTTGTGCTCTAAAAGTTCACCAGGTATTTCTTGTTTTTTAAAAAAAGTTTTAATAATTTCACGCGTATTGTCAGTAGAACCTGTATCACAAATTACCCAATAAGAAAACTTAATTTTATTTACGAGTTTTGTCAAAGTTTCTTCAATTATATGCTCTTCATCTTTTACGATCATATTTAAACATATTTTACTCATTTAATTGTAAATTGTGTTTTCTTAAAACAATATTTTGAAAAAATGTTTAATCTACGAACAACAATTGTTTTATAACCATATTATGGTTATAAAATTCGAATATCTATATTTTTATTCGTCAAATTCTTCTTCTTCGATCTCTTCGTCACTCTCTTCTTCAATCTCTTCTTCACTCTCTACTTTGCTTTCTACTTTGCTTTTTTGAAACTTTTTTTGTGGTTTTAGTTGAAGTTCTGAAAGAATTGCCTCGACATCTTCTGCTTGAAGTTTTGTAGCTGCAATAGATGCAGCAATCGACTTTTTGACTGGAACAATTTTATTTGAAGATGATTCTGGAGCTTTCTTCTTTTCTATTTCATCATCTGAAGAATCTTCTTCATCTTCAATCTTTTTATCTGGAACAACTTCCGCATCTACAATTTCGTACGCAAAACTGTGAGCCATACAGACTTCAATATCTTCATTTGTAAGAGGTAAAAGTTTATCTTCTACACACTTTCCTATTACTATGCGCTCTTTTGCTGACTTAAAAACCATTCCAGTCGTTGAATGCCACAACTTGTCAATAGCCTTATTTTTGCGAAGAACAGTGTTTACAGGTTTAGAAGGACTAGTTTTCTTCATACCTGAAATGTTTCCAGAAATAGACTTTTTTATAGTCGGCATTATCTTTTTTTGTTTTGGTTCTTGACCTTCGTACTTTTTGTGACGTGTACAGTACACTACACCACCTTTTGGTTTAATATTACACGTTTGTCCTTCTTTTTCTCCCTTTGTATAAATGTATGGACACCCGTCGCAACTTTCAGTAGAACTAACATCAGATTTTACAGATGCTGCTTTGGGAATAGACTTTGCAACATTGTTTTTTGTAGGAGATACATCAGATTTCCATAATTCTAACAATTCTGAAGAATCCAAATCATATTTTTCTGCTACGACTTCAATAAATTTATTAACCGAGTTGTTAATATTTTTCTCAATTTCTTTCATAAGAGTGTTCATGATTCTTTTTCTTTTTAAAAAAAGGTTTTCGAAAATTTCAATTTTCTTTTTTGAAAGTTCAAGAGAACTTGTATAGAAAACAAAATATTTTGAATAATTGCTCAAAGAATGAGATTGATTATTTAAAACATAAAATTAAATGTAATATAAGATGCCTATTTTAAATTATATAAATTTTGAAATACCAAATATCTATCCAGAAATTAGATATGATACAAATTGTCTTCATTTTGCAAGAATCTTTAAAGGAAATAAACCATTTGGACAATGGATGCCTAATTCTACACATATGCATGCGGAAAATAATTGCATTAGAATGATAAGAACTCAAAAGCAAAGAAAAAACCATAATTTTACAATGGTTGTTTTAAGATTTGATAGTGCTCGTGAACACTTATTAATGTCTAAACCATGCTCTCGGTGTGTTGATTTATTAAACAATTATCGTATATGCACAGTTATTTACAGCAACGATAAAGGAGAATTAATAAAAGAAAATACAAAAAACATTATTCACAAACCAAGCAGCATGGCTAGTAAAATTCCGAAACAAGGACGTGTTGTATCATTATCTGATCCTTCTCGTATTTTAGATCTTTAAAATTTTTACTCGATTAAATTAATACAGGCACGCTTCTTCTCCTGTTTTTTTTATGTAATCACCGCAATCAGTTGTATCTCCATCTCCTTGCCACCCATTCAATCCCATACATCCAGCTAGACTTTTATATCTTACGCATAAATCTGGTTTCTTTAAACATTTTTGATGAATTGAAAGAGTTTTTGCTGAACATCCAGTATCTGAAACATTTTTTATACATCCAGAATTTGCGATAAAATCTGTTAAAAATTGTTCCGGGCAAGTTGTACTATCTTTTGATTCACATTGTTGTTTTATTGCTTGCATTAAAAGTAGTGGAGTTGGATATTTATTAATAATTTTTTCTAATATACACACTGCTTGTTTACGAGTTGCGGATCCACTCGTCAAATTATCAACAAATTTGTTTTTAAAGTCAGCAGACCAAGTAGGTGGAAGATCAAACATATTAATACAATCTATAACGATTTCTACAAGAGTTTCTTCCATATTTTTATCATTTATAAAATCTTCAAAAGATTTGTAATGTGTTATAACCATTTTAAGAGCACATTCTATCACGTTTTCTATGTTTAAGTTTGAAGTATTTATATTTTGTTTGTTGAATACTAGTAATATTTTATTTTTTGTAATTTGTTTTGATGAGTCAGACCAATCAACCGCGTTTTCTACACACTGTCCATTGACACAGGAAGAATCTGCCGCGCAAGGACCGCAACTGCCTTTACATTTATCATCACCGCAAACTTTTCCTTTACAGTCTGGTTGACAACTATATTGTTTAATTCGTTGAATTATAAAATAAATACTTACACTTATTATTGCTAAAAGACCAAGTATTCCAAATATCATCATGCATACCAAGAACAATTCCCAAATAAATGATTGTTTACGCTCTAGTACATAAGGCATCTTTATTATATAGAAAAAAAAGTTAATCTTATTTTTTGCAAATCTTGTAGAAAGATTTGCAAATCTTATTTTTAATAATAAATGAGTTTTATCAAAACAAAATTGACTCTTGAAGACAAAAAAATACTTAAAGAAATATATAATGAACTTGAAAAAATTAGAATACCTACTACGTACAATGGTGGAACTTATCATTCTGTAAAAACAGGAACAACAGATCAAAAAGAGGCAAGACAAGCTTGTTTTGGAAGAGTAAAATATAAAGGTAAATTTCAATTAAGTAATCACGCTAAAAAATTTCCTCATATGATGTCTTTATTTAAAAAATTTATAGATTCACATTATCCAGAGTTTAAATTTAGAAGTGTATATGTAAATAAAAATACGGTATGTAAACAACATTTGGATTCTAAGAATGTAGGAGAATCCTTATTGGTTGGTTTTGGCAAATACACTGGTGGAAAAAGCACAATATACATAGATGATAAACCAAAATCTTTTCATATAAAGACCAATTCTTTAATATTTAATGGCTCTGAAATACCTCATAAATCAGAACTTTTCAAAGGTACACGATATAGTTTAGTCTTTTTCAATTAACCCGGTCTCTCTCTGACGTCTGTTTAAAGCTTGCCATTGTTGATTAGTCCAACCATCTCGACTCCTAGATTCTTTTTCTTTCTGAATCCGAGCCTGACTGTCAAGAGTCACTTTCCCAAAACCACTGGTTGGTACCAGGCTGCTGTAAACATTATCAGGATCTTCTAGATCCCAATTAGTTAACCCCAAAGGACGTGTGCTCCTGTCTATTGCTCTCAGTTCTTGGACGCTCCGTTTGTGTAATGGGTTGTTGTCATAAGGATTATTAGAGGGGATACTTTTAGGTCGTTCAAGTGGATAATCTTCAAGTTTTGTTGGAGGTGGCTCTGTCATTGCTGTTTGTTTAGGAACAAATTCATGAAGAGTTTCTTCTATCCTCATCTGATTGATCCTCGACTCCTCGTCTTTAGTATAATTTGTATCAAAACGCTGAACAATTGGTGTTATTTTACCATTCTCATAGTTTGCAAAACGTATATCAAAATAATCAGACCAACCTGCCCAACTTAACCACGATGATTTTTTCTCAACTATTAATATGTTTGGTATCTTTTCTTTTTCCTTGTCTTGTTCATGTCGATTAATGTAATAAATAATCGAGTCTGTAAAATAAAATGGTATATAACCATCACCTTTCCATAAATTAATATATGCTTTTATTTTGTATTTTTGCAAAAAAATCTTAAGATCTTCAAGTTCTAAAACGTTTCCATATTCTCCGGTAGAATCTCTATAAATAATTATAAAATATTTTGTTTTATTTTCAATAACATCCTTAATACACTCTTCCATTGACACTATTCCGCTTTTTGTTTTACAATTTGGTTTTGGTATTGATGCTATTTTTGGTATTGGTCTATCATACGGTCGTCCTCTTTGTGATTCTTCGGCGGGGTATCTTGGCATTTAATTTATATAAATATAAATTTTTAAATTTTTTTTTTATATTTAAATTCCAGAAAAATCTAAAAGACGAAGTTTGTTACCATTACGTTCTATGAACCCATCTTTTACAAGATATGTCATTATTGCGTAATGATGACAAGTTTTATCCTTAAAACCACATAATCCTGTAATGTCAAGCCATTCTTTTGCAGTTCTAAATTTGTTTACATTGCCATCTGATATATATTTATTTAATTTTCGTTTGAGACAGTTCATAAAAGTTTCACCTACATCATTAGATTCTGTATTTGTTACATTAACCATATTCTCAATATTTGTCAAAAATTTCTTATATTGTTGAATTTCCCATCCGCCATCATTTCCTTCAATACGATTCTTTTTTTTAATTTTAAAACTTTTGTTTATATTTCCGCAACAGAGAGCAGCGTTTGGAATCTTTTCTTTTGTCCAAATTTCTTCATCAAGTTGAACATGACATAAAACTTCAATATTACTTTTTATTCTCAAATCAATCAACCTCTCAATTTGCTCATCTTGCATTATATCACCTTTTACAATATTGTTGATAACTTTTGACGGCGCATATTCAATTAGAGGAATTGAATCTGGACGATCGTGAACCAAACGTTGCGCTTGAATCATATCTGGAACACTAGATCCACCTCCGTAATATTGATGGGTTAAATGCCAGTTTCCGTCGGTACTGACATAACTTCTTGAACGACCAGAAAAGTCACCGCTCTTGATCACAATGTGTGAAAACTTTTTTGCGCCTCCATTATCAATAAACCATTGCATCAGTTGAGGAATAATAATCCGTTTTCCAAACAAAAACTCACCAGTTCCTTTTAGATCTCTGATTTTAACTTTATCAATCTCGATCGTTACATTTTTCAAAACATTTGAGTAAAGATATAAACCTTTGTCGCATTCCATCATTACTGTCCAGATATTACAATACATATGGTTTGTTCTGAACAATTTGTAAAACATCTTGTGATGCTTTATCAAAGTTTTTGTTTTGTGCATAATAATAATAGGATGATCAATTACAAGGTTATATCTTTGACACTTGAAGATTGGTGTTTCCATTAGTTCTTCATATATTTGCATCATATTTGGATCTTCTTCAAACAAGCTATTATTTTGATTCCATTTTTCAATTTTGTGAGGAAGCTCTAGAAATTGAATTCCATCACGAATTCCTTTGTATGTCGGAGGAGGACGAATATAAATAATATTTGTATTTGTAAGATCTTGGTTACCTTTTAGTATATCCCACACGGTTGCACTGATTTCATATGTATGTTTACATCTTTTTTTGAGAGTAAGATACTCAGCTGCTTTGTGTTTTAGAGGAGACGGGTCTTTAATTTCCGAGTATGCCACAGCATCCGCTTCATCAGTTAGCATGACAAGTTCTGAATTGATCTCTAGCTGTTCAAGAACCATATTAAGACATTTTAATTGTGTTCCATTTGCTAGAGCAATGATCATATTCATGTTTTTTCCTTTCAATGCTTCTTTTATTTTTTCAGATCCTGTCACAGAATAAACAGTATCTATTTCTACTTTTAAAGACATTTCTGCAGCATCAACAACTCCAATTGTTGGATACATACAATTTGATACATATTTTTTCATTTCTTTTACGTGTTCTACTGCAAAACGTTCTAACTTTGATTTCATGTGTTCAGCATCTTGCGTAAAATTTCGTACTATGAAAATAACTGGTTTTCCAAGCAAAAGATACATTAATGCTATTCCAAAAGAGAAACCGCTTTTTCCGGCTTGAGGCTTGCCGGTCAGAAGACATGTTGCATCTTCTAGATTGACTTTTCTAAAGTCAGGAAACTTTTCAAGAAGCCAATTATATGTGTATTCTGTATATTCATCTTTATAAGTTTTCTTGACTTTTTCTATTTCATCTTGCATTAACATTCTGCTATCTTATTTCTGAACTTTTACAAAAAATCATTTTTTTAGTTTGTAAATGCTGTTTTACAAAAAATCTTTAGAGTACATAAAGGATGATAGAGAAAAATTATAACAAATTATCAAAAATGATCTCTATTGTATTTATTATAAGCGTTTTTACATTTTTATTATGTATAAATTTATATTTAAAAATTCCAAAATCTTTAATAGTTTCGAATAAAAAAAAATTGGGTGATGTAATTCCCAAAAGGATAGTTCAAACATGGCCAACTCATAACCTTGGTAATCTTGAAAAAGTTGCAGAAACTTGGAAAAATCTTAATCCAACTTTTACATATACTCTTTTTGACGACACGGAATGTGAAAATTTAATATATCGTCGGTTTGAACCTCGTGTTTGGAATGCTTATACATCTATCAAAGCAGGAGCATTTAAAGCAGATCTTTGGCGCTATTGTGAACTTTATTTGAATGGAGGAGTTTACGTAGACATTGATACAGTATGTCTAGGATCTATAGATGATATACTTGATCCTACAGCTACTCTTATAACACCTATTGATTTTAATCCAGTTAATCTTTTTAACGCATTTATAGCTGTTGTTCCTGGTCATCCGGTAATGCTGATGTGCATCAAAAAGATTGTTGAGAACGTAGAGTCAAATAAAAAACAATTTGGTCTTGATTTTTCAGGTCCAGGAGTGTTAGGAGAATGCGTAGCTAAATATTTAGGAATGCCTAGAAAACCATTTGTCTTATCAGACACTATTAATAAAGGTGTTCAATTTTTAAATTTTGACAAAAATACGGAAATTGTTTCAAATGTGTATGGGCAAGAACTCATGGTGAACAAAAATGGAAATATTAATTTACTCAAAGCATACGAAGGAGAAATGAATAGAGCAGGAATTGTAAAATATGAATGGTAAAAATAAATTTAGTAAAAAGGTATAAAAAACATGATTTTTAAATAATTTTAAAAATCTCTAAAAATTAAGTTAAGTTATTTTTTTATGTTATAGTATTTTTGGAACCATCATTTCTCCACGAAATGATTTTTCCATAAGCTGTCCAATTATTTTCTTATCTTCAACATTGCTAAGAAGAAAATAAAGTTTAGCGTATGCTGCTTCAGTTGTCATATCTCCCCCAGATAATACACCAGCTTCTAAAAATTGAATATTTACATCCATATTAAATATTTCATCGCATTGCGACACTCCTATTATAACAACTCCTTTTTTAGTTAGAAGGCTAATAGCATTTAAAATTTTTTCGGAAGTAGGTCCGGTTCCATTGCCGTACATTTCTAGTACAATACCATTTACTTTTTTAGAAACTTGAAAAGATGTGTCAGTCATTCCAGGAAAAACTTTGATAACAGATACTGTAATTTTTGGATTAACAAATGTTATTTTCATAGACTCTTCTGTAAATTGTAGACAATTCATACTATCAAGAGGTGGATACTGTGGTGATGAAAAATAGTCTAGAGACTTGTGTATTGTTCTACACGCACGCAACAACTGACCTTCAGATGCAATCATAACTTCTGGTATTCTAGTTGATGAAGCTAGTTTAACAGCAGATAAAACTTCGCCATCTGTAAATATAATTGGTTTTCCTAAATTTTCCATCATAAAAGAAAGTGCTGAAGCTGTATAAGTAAGCGTATCTTTACCGCAAACAACTACAAAAGCATCATAATTATTATATTTCTTTCCTATATCTGTTGCAATTGTATTCCAGTCATTTGGAACAATATCTGAAGATTTTTGAAGAGGTTGGTAAGATACAACACTAGGTCTTAGGCCTATTTTTCCATAATTTTTTCTAAATTCATCTTCAATTTCTCCACTGGTGTGAATAACGTGAATTTTATTAGAAAGTATATCCTCATTGTTCTTTTGTATATTAACACTCAAATATATTGAAATGGCTGTGGCGCCTAAAGCGGCTGTAATAAGAAAAATCAATTTTGATTTCTCATCTTTAGTGAGGAACTTCATATTTATTATCTTATGAGAATATATAAAATGAAATTCAAAAAGAGCTTAAATCTCTTTTCTACACAATGGACAAGATATTCGACCTGTTGCAATTATTTTAATACTACACTCTTCACAAGTCATATGCATTATGTGACAAGGCCATTCAAGTACATTTTTTTCTTCCAAACATACTACACACTCAGCTTTTTGATTCTTACGAACAAATTTTTCTGAAACACTTATTGTATCTACAAAAAATTCCGGATATATAAATTTTCTTAAAGTTCTGGAAATAGGCATTTGCATTGATTCTTCAATTTTTTGATAAATTTGATAATTTGTTTGATTTTTTGTCATTTGTCTTTCATCAAATAGCGATCCGTATCGAATCCTGCCTATTCTTTTTGCTTTTTTTCCAGCCAAATCAGCTTCTTCAAGCTGGTGAACAACAGATTCAATATAATTAAATCTTTCTATTTCATCGTCTCCAAGCAATGTCTTTCTTTGTTCATCTTCAAATCTAAATATTCTCATACGATCTCTGTACTCTAATGTAAATCTCGAGAAATATCCAAATACTTCATCATCTATATTATTCAGACTATAATCAAATACGTGTTGATGCATTGCTTGAATGCGCCATTCGTAAGCAAGTGATTGAGCCTTAGTACGTATTTTTAGTTTAGGAGAAACTAGAAAATTTCCTGTGCCATAAGACCAAATATCTGGGTGGTGACAAACAATCATGTTAAGACACCTATCAAAGTACAAAAATGTTGGGTGAATAAATGCACCGTACAATATTCTTTTTTTTCTTCGTTCTTGGAGTACTTTAAAGAACGCACTTTGAACATCAAAATTTATGTATGACATTTGCGAATTCATTTTATTTTTTTACACTCTTAAATTACTAGTTTGGTGTAAAAAAACTGCGATATAATAAAAGTTATGTATTTAAACTCTACAGTTGCAATGCTCAAAATACTTAAAGGTACAGGAAATAATATTAATAGAATGGATAGCAATCAAGAAATTACAAGTAAACTAAAGTTTATTGGAAAGTTAAAAAAAGGGGAAAAGGTGAACACTCGTCACATGTACACTCAACCAGATGGACTCAGCACTTCTATAATACGAACTTTTATTTATCAAGATAATAGAGGTAATGTTTTAAATTTCTGTCAAGAAACAATATCACGAGCATTTGAGCTTCTAGTGACATACGAAAGATCTGAAAAGAATACAGAACATGTATTATTTGGGCATTTGTTAGCAGATCTTCAACAATCAACAAATGGCCTTGCAAATCTCAAGTTTACATATATTGAAGATACTAAATTTTGCTGTGACATGGATACATTGCTTCAAATAATAAATGCAAGATTGGACGGTTATGTTTCTAAAGAAACAGATAATGAATCCTAGTCTAAAACCCAGTGTATTTTAAATAAATGGAAGACACAGATATAGTATGGATTGCAAGTTTTGATATAGGTAAAAAAAATTTTGCTTTTTACATTGAAGAATTTGATAAATCGGAAATATTAAAATTGCCAAAACTTACAAATGCAAAAAGATACAATGCGGATGGAACAACCACATCTGTATTCAGCAAGATTGTTGAGCAGGTTTGCAGCAACGGAAAATGCATTTTATTTCAAAATAGCGACCTAACTGATGGTTGCAAAAAAAATTCTTATTTAGATCCAGAAACTTATCATAATATGACAGATTTATTGGATCAATATGTTGATTATTGGGATCAGTGTGACGCATTTGTTATTGAAAAACAAATGTCTTTTGGTAAGAGACATAACACAATGGCTTTAAAATTAGGTCAACATTGTTGGTCATATTTTGCTTTTAAATACTCTAGATTTAAAGAAATAGTTGAATTTCCGGCATATCACAAGACTCAGATTCTTGGAGCAAAAAAGTTAGAAAAAAACAACAAAAAAGGAAATCTTAAATATACTAGTATAGATAAACCTGCAAGAAAAAAATGGAGTGTTGAAAAAGCAATGGATATATTAAAATCAAGAAATGATTTTGATACTATCAAAAATTTAACTTCAGCGCGAAAGAGAGATGATTTAGCAGATGTATTATGTCAACTACAAGCCTTTAAAATATTAACTTATAATAATTAACTAAATTTATAACTTTTATTCTTTTAAAAGGAATAAAAGTAATTACCAACCAAAAAAACTCGAAATAAAACTTGTTGTAGGTGGAGGAATTTCAGGAGTAGAAGAAACAGGTTCATTATTTTCGGCGTCTTTATAAATTTCTTCCGAACTGGGAATTTCTATTTCTTGCACTTCTGATATGCAAAGTCTGCAGATTACTCGATCTACAAAAAACACACTAAACTTGTTGCAGCCAATTACCTCTATACGATTCTTATTAGGGCATCCTCTAATATAAGTATTATATTGAACTTCTTTTATTCTTTGTAGCTTGGCAAAATGCCACATTTGTTCTCTTGCATCCTTTAGAGTCTTAGTATAAAATTGTGGAACTCCATCAACAGATAAAACAAAAATATTTGTTTCACTTTTCAACAAAAAATTTTGAATATTGTTATCTTCGTCATTACTCTCTTCATTACTCTCTTCTTCATTACTCTCTTCTTCATTACTCTCTTCTTCATTACTCTCTTCTTCATTACTCTTTTCTTCATTATATTTTGTTTCATCTTCTTTCTCAGAATTTGTGATATTATTGATTTGATTAATATTTTCTTCTGTGGTTGTTGACAAGTAATTGGTAGATTCTAAAGACATGATTAAACTTTATATTGAGTGTAAAAGTTTTTAAATAAGAATTATTATTAATAATTTTATAAAACAAAATATAAAATTGAAAAAACATTTATGAAATTGATTCATAAGATAAATGAATCCAACCGTTGAACAAATACTCCGGGAAAATTATGTAGATGGAGTGTTTCATACTCATGTTTCTATGCTTCAACCCAGAGGAAAATTTCAGTTTAATCGCGAAAAATTAGAAACTTTTTGGGATGTATATTGTAATAAAATTTTTGATGACAAAAACTCTATTGTAGGAGTCGCAGAAAAACCACAACATTATTCGCCCGTACTCGCTGATATAGATCTGAAAGTCAAAGATGCAAATGATATAGAAGGAGAACATCTTTATACAGAACAACAAGTAAAACAAGTTATTGATATATATCAATCAATTCTACGAAATATTGTAGAAAATTGTACTGACGATAATTTACTTTGTGTTTTGCTTGAAAAGCCAATATATTATATTTCTGCAGGAGAAACAACTTATACAAAAAACGGTTTTCATTTACATTTTCCAAATCTTTTTCTTAGCAAAGTCGATCAAGAAGTACATCTAATTCCTCGTGTTAAAGACACTGTTCAAAAAATGAAACTATTTGAAAATATTGGATATGAAGATTCTTCTGTTGTAATTGACAAAGCTTGTTGTACAGTGCCTTGGCTTATTTATGGAAGCCGAAAATCTGAAGATATGGATCCATACACGGTCACAAAAGTTTTTACGTCTGAAGGAGTTGAAATATCTCTTGAAGATGCTTTTGGTGATTATCATATTTACGATATGAAAGAAAAGGTTATTCCTATTAAAGGAAACGTAGAAAAGTATTTACCCAGGATATTAAGTATAATACCTTATGGTCGACCGACTCATGAAGTAATAAATGGATTAATTTCTCCACTGAAAGGAAAATTGCAGGAACAAAAAACAAGAAGTAAAACACAATTAAAAGTTTCAGTTGAAGAAGCTTTAAAAATGTCTGAAAAATTACTTCCAATGCTTGCAGATTTTCGTGCAGAAGATAGAAACGAGTGGATTACAATTGGTTGGATTTTATACAATATTGGAGATGCAAGCACTCAAGCATTAGAACAGTGGATGGAATTTTCTGCTCGTTGTGAGGAAAAGTATGATGAATCAAATTGTATATACGAATGGGAGAGAATGGTAAAAAAAGATCTTACACTTGGAACTTTGCGTCATTTTGCTAGCATTGATAGTCCTCAACTCTATTCAGAATTTAAAACCGAACAAGCGTTGCATTATATCAAAGAGTCTCTTAATGGTTCTCATAATGATGTTGCAAAGGTTTTATTCGCAGAATATGGTAATGAATTTGTATGTGCATCTATAGCAAACAAAATATGGTTTCAATTTAGAGATCATAGGTGGGAAGAGATTGAAGAAGGTGTATTCCTTAGAGAAAAAATTTCGGATGACATTGCAGTAAAATATTCTGAAATGGGTTCAGAACTTTTTCTTAAACTTTCTGGTATTCAAGACAAAGGAGAAGAAGCAATGTTTAATGCACGATTAAAGCAAGTGCACAAGATAGTTAATAATCTCAAAACTTCTCCTTTCAAGTCAAATATTATGAAGGAAGCAATGGAAGTATTTTATGATCGTCGGTTTAAACAAAAACTTGATCAAAATCCTTATATTATTGGATTTAAAAACGGAGTTTACGATTTAAAACTGAATGAGTTTCGCGCGGGTCGTCCAGAGGATTTTGTTAACAAAAATATGCCAATTGAATATATTGAGTATAATGAATCAGATGAAGTTGTTCAAAGTGTTATTGAATTCTTATTAAAAGTATTTCCAGACGAAACTATTCGTACATATTTTTTGGATACATATTCTGATATTTTTGTTGGAGGAAACAAACAAAAGAAAGTATATATGTGGACTGGAGAAGGTGATAATGCAAAGTCTATTACACAAAAATTCTTTGAGCTGATGCTTGGAGAACTCGCAATTAAATTTAACACTCAGTATTTTACTGGAAAAAAAGTTGCTTCTGGATCTGCAAATCCGGAATTATCTCGAGCTGCTCCTCCTGTACGTCACGCGACAATGGAAGAGCCTGATGCGGATGAACAACTTAATATTGGCGAGTTGAAAAAGCTTAGCGGTGGAGATAGTTATTGGGCTAGAGATTTATTTGAAAGAGGTAAAAGTACACGTGAAGTTTTTCCAATGTTTACTCTTACTTTTATCTGCAATAAACTTCCAAAATTAAAATATTCTGATAAAGCAACATGGAATCGCATTAGAGTTATTCCGTTCGAATCTACATTCGTAGATCCATCTGAAACATGTCCAACTACTCTAGATGAGCAACTCAAGCAAAAGCGCTTTCCTATGGATAAAGAGTTTGGAAAAAATATTCCAGCAATGGTTTCCGCATTTGCTTGGTATTTACTACAGTGGAGGCAAAAAATTAGTGTGCGTGTAGAACCGGCAAAAGTACGAGAAGCAACTGCTGTATATCGTCGACAAAATGATATTTATCGACAGTTTATAGAAGAATGTATAATTGAAGATGATTCTTATAATCTGACTGTTACCGAAATGTACTCGCAGTTCAAAGAATGGTTCAAAGAGGGCTGGCCTAATATGTCTTTACCAATTAAGAATGAAGTTAAAGAATACTTTGATCGTTTGTGGGGAGACGCAGAACGTGGTATTAAATGGCAAGGGTACAGAATTAGAACACTTCAAGACGATGTTGATTCGGGGGAAGTTGTTATTCTTGATGAAGACGATTTGGTAACATACGCTGAAAAAGAAAAAACTATTCCTCCTATGTAGATTTTATATTTTGAATATAAAATTTAGGGACATTTTTTTGGAAGGTTTAAATTTTGATACTTTTGAAATAAATCTTTTGCTCTATCTTTACATCCCGAATTTTTATCAGGATGATACTTACCTTGTTCTCTTCCGCTCCAACAAACTGGTGGTTGAGGAGTAGCCTTTATTGCCTGACATTGTTCCAGGTTTTCTCCAGTATATATTTTTTCAGGTTGTTTATGTATTTGCTCTTTTACTGGTTGCTCATATCTTTGTTGTCCATATCCTTGTTGTTGTCCATATCCTTGTTGTTGTCCATATCCTTGTTGTTGTCCATATCCTTGTTGTTGTCCATATCCTTGTTGTTCTTGTCCTGGTGGTTGACCTTGTTGTTCATACCCTTGTCCATATTGTCCAGGTTGTCCAGGTTGTTCTTGTGGTTGACCTCCAGGTTGTCCAGGTAGTCCATATACTCCCCTCGCTTCTGCCTGTTTATCTTTTATATCGTTATAATCTCTTTGTCGTTGTTTTACAATGTCGTCAAATGTTTTTGGTTGTGTAGGTCTTTGTGTACCCGGTAGACTATAGAGGTGCGCTGTACGACTATACGTATTTTGCCCAGGTGGTCGATGTCTTTGTACATATTGAGGTTGTCCATATTGAGGTTGAGGTTGATATTGAGGTTGTTGAGGTTGTTCACTCTTTATAATTTTTTTATATTCTTCAAAGCAATCTATAATAAAGGGTTCAAATTGTTTATTATATTCAGGCTCTAAATAATCTCTTTTTTTATTCAATATTTGTGCTATTAAATATACATAATAATCTGAAATAAATTGATAAGCTTTAAAAATATTCGGATCAGACTTCAGCATTTTAGCTGCATTATTAGCGTTTACAAACATTTTTTTTAACGCCTCGTACGTTTCTTCTGTGTCTAAGTGAATAATACCATAAGTTTGAAACAGATGATTAATTGGAGGTTCAGTATATTGTTCATTATGTTGTGCAGCATATTGTTCAGTATATTGTTTTGTACTAACATAAAATGTTGCGTCAATGTCATAATTTTTCTGTAGATATTGCTTTGCAATACCTTCAATATTAACAGTAAAAATTATATTGTTAATTTCTTTTGTTTGTAATTGTTGAACTTGACTAGCAATTTCATTAAAATAATGAATATTTAACTTAAGTTTTTCTTTAATATAATTTCTTAAATTGTCTTTTTGTAACTCTAAAGACATTTATTATAAGTTAGTAAAATATTTATTTATTTTATATTATTAAATGACATCAGATGCAAATTCTATATTTGTTGTATTTATTAATGAATCAATTTTATTAGATTATAAAGATGTTAGAATTGATGGTTTTCAAAATAAATATTCCAATCTAGACAACGATTATATATTTATATGTTTAATCAAAGATGAAAATGATCGTAAAGGTATTGCCGTAATGAGAGGAGAAACAGTAAATAAAATTAATAAAACATTATGGAAAAATAATAAAAGAAATAATATTCGTTTGTTCATGATTGACGATGAAGAAGATGAGGATGAGGATGAGGATGAGGACGAGGATGAGGACGAGGATGAGGACGAGGACGAGGATGAGGAAGATAAATTTGCACCGGTTAAAAAAAAACTTACACAAAAGCCTTATAAGACGACTCGTAAAGAACTTGATAAACCTAAAATAATATCTAGAAAAGTTTCTAACGAAAATCCGAAACTTAACGAGTTTGAATCTATTGAAACAGCAGAAAATCAGGAACTTAATGAGTTTGAATCTATTGAAACAGCAGAAAATATAACATCTTCTACTGGTTCAAATGGTATTATTACAAAAATTACATGTAAAGATAAAACTGTCAAAATTTTAAAATTATCAAAACATTATTCTTATGTTGATAATCTTATATACGAATATCTAGTTGGTATGTATATTAATAAAAAATGTCAATTATTTCCTTGTTTTATTGAAACATATAATATATATTCTCTTAAGAATTATAATGATTGGCTTAACGTTACTTCTTCTAATAGTAAAAAAAAAATAGAAACAATAAAAACAAGATTAAAAAAAGTAAGATTTGATAATTTAGAAGAACTTCTTGGGTTTGCTTGTAAAAATGTAAAGTATTTAGCTCTTTCAATTGAAAATATTGGAAATTCATTTGAGTTAGACAAAAAGTTGTTAGATGAACAATTTATTAATGAAGATCTTATGTATGTGCTATATCAAATATATATGCCTTTATCAGTTATGTCAGAAAATTTTACTCATTATGATTTGCATGAATCAAACATCATGGTAGAGGAACTACCAGATATTAACGGTAAACAATGTTATATTGAATATGAATACGTTTTAGATGAAACAATAGTCAAGTTTAAAAGTAAATATAAAGCAAAAATTATTGATTATGGTCATTGTTTTTTTAATGATCCGGATGATCCAAGCGCGTATGGCTCTTCTAAAATAATAAAACAGGTTCTTTGCAGTGTTAATGTTCCAGAATGTAAAACTCCATCTTGGATGCCTTCTTCATTTTACGATGCTATATGGAGAAGTATAAGTATTAGCGATATTGTTAATTTATTTTCATTTTCAGTTACAAAATGTGGTGAAGAATTTGGTTTTAAAAAAATTACAGATGATTTTAACATGCATCAAGATTTATCACTTTATCAAAGAGTTTATACTATAATTAAGAACAAGGATAAAAGTATTCTACCAGTGTTAAAAGATTTTTTTGAAAATCCAGACATAAAAGATGTAAATGATGTACATGATGCATTAAAAGAATATGTACTTGAAGATTATGAATACAATGAAGATAGTTATAAAGATTCTATATGTGTTGGTAGATTAACAATTTACGATTCCGGAGAAATTATGAAATACGAAGAATGTTCTCAAAATATGGAAATAAATTGATTTAAAGATAAGCAAATATAGAGTAGAGAGGAAGAGCACAAGAGATAATCGTGTTGTCCCCAAAGTTATCGCTTTGGGGACCAGTAGCTCAGTTTGGCAGAGCGCGCGGCTTTTAACCGCGTGGTCGTGGGATCGATACCCACCTGGTTCAACATTTTGAACATAACTTGTTCAAAATGTTAGAAATATTCAAGTCGTGTACATCCAGCAATTAACTTCATTTTTATTGAAAAAAACTGTACACAGAAAGACTTGAACATTAAAAATATATTTATGATTTAAGTAGTACATCCAGCAATTAACTTTTTTATAAAAAAAAAATGTGTACACCGGTAAACTTAATCATAATTATATTGTATATGCGAAGTCGTGTACATCCAGCAAAAACTAAATAAACTAAACTTTATTATTAATAATTGTACGCAGAATAAAATTGTGCTAACAGCAATAAAAATCAACTTTTATTTGAAAAAAAATGCACATAGAAAATTGAATAAAAAAATTATGTATATATAATCCTTAAAGATCACAACTTTAAGGACTTGTAACTCAGTCTGGCCAGAGTATCGGTCTTATGAGCCGAGAGTCGAAGGTTCAAATCCTTCCTAGTCCACCATTCCAAACAATATAGTTCGGAATGTAAACAGATTCATTATAATTATAAATTTATAATAAATCTAGCTCGTCAACCCACTTGAAATCAGGTACCAATCCTAAAAAGCATCCATTTTCTTTTGCAATATCATACATATTGTCAGAATAAGTTCCGCATTTGCGGATAAGCATTTCTCTCGAAATTCTTCCTAATTTTTTGTTGTAATCTGATATAGCTTTTATAATTTTTTCGCAATCATAATTTATTACCAAATCTCTCAATTTTCCTGCTAAAAGACGTTTGTTAATTCTTGGTCTGTTACATCGACTTCCTTCTTTTACGTCTACAATAATTCCTGGATACTCTTTTACAAAATGTCTTAAGACGCTTTGTAGTTCAAGATTTGTATCTTTTTTTGTAATATTTAAAGTGTTATTAGCATCTAAAAATAATTTTGTCGCTTCTTCATCTTCAAAAGAGTCAACTTCATAAAGTTCTATTATACTGTCGCAATCAAACTTTGCATCATTATCCATTATATTTTGTAAAGCTGTAACTCTATGTTGACCATCTATGAGTCGGATTTCTCCATTTTTATTCCGAATAACTTTAAAAGTGCCTAACAAGTATCCACGATCTAGTATTGATATTTCGAGATTTTTTACGTGAGAAATATTTAAATCTCTCTGACAAGCCCACATTTTAATATTATTAACAAAATCACGACTAGAAGTTTTATATATTTTAAATAAATCGTTATCAAATAACAAACATCTCAAATATAGCTCTTCTTGCTCTTCTTGTTCGTTTAGTTCGTCAAGCTGTTTAGAATTGATTTTATTTTTACTGAATAAATTTGATATTGAAAACATTTGTTCTATATCAAAAAAAGAACAAAAAAAATCAATTTTAAAAATGAATATAATTAAAAAGATTTTACATATGTTAGACAATGATTCAAAATTTTTTAAATGATTTGATTATATATATGTGGAAATTTAGCTTTTCAGATGAAAACAGATGCGCTTTGACAAAGACATCTAAATATTTTAGAGATTTGGCTATAGAAATAGGATACTTGAAGCATATTAATATAACTGGTATTAAAAATTTTGTTAAATTTGTTAAACGTTTTGGAAATACTGAAAATATCTTAGAAAAACTTGTGATAAATCAAATACATAATCCTATAAGCTGGATGGCTGGAGTAAGATGGCCAAAAGAAATAATATTTAACAACTGCTGTATGGATAATGAAATTTTTGATGTTCCGGCTACTTTTACAGAAAAATTGGTTATCATTGATCACAAAAACAAATCGCCTATTTATATTAACTGGGATAATTTACCTTCTTTAAAGGTATTAGATATTGATGTTCATGATATCAATTTTACAGGAATTGAAAAGTGTACTCTTTTAGAAGCGATTAGAATTAATTTGGATATTAATCGATATTTTCCTGAATTTTTAGCACAACTGCCTAACTTAAAAATAATTGCAACAACTTGTTTTGCAACATCAGCATTACATTTTATCTCACCTAACCTAAAAATATGTTTAATTCCAAAAAAAGAAAAATGTACATCTGTCTCCAAATTAGTACCAAAATCACACCTAGATTTAAATTTTGTAATGAATATAAGATGCCTAGATAGTATTTTTTAAAATTTTATTATATGTAAATCATATAATAAAATTACTTAGAAAAACAGTTCCAACACATAGGTTGATACTTTTCTTCAGCACCAATATCTAATTCGTTCGACCCATAACGTATTATTACTCTATCACCGTCTTCTTTTTTATAAAATTTTGCATTAATAATAGCTTTTTTATCACAATTTATACATACATTTTTGATCTCTTCTATAACATCAGCTACCTCAAGAAGCCTTTTTGACCCTTCAAACAATTTTGTTCTATAATCAGTTCTTAGTCCATAGCAAATAACTGGTACTTTTTTTGCCAATTCTCTAAGAGAGTCTACATTCTTTTCAGAAAGAAATTGAGCCTCATCGACAAGAACACATGCCAAACCATCTGTTTTCACATTTTCTATTTCTGACCAATTCTTGTCTATAATTAGATCAGCTTCAACTCCGCTACTCATTGCGCGAGATCTTATCACATTAACTCCAAATCGATCTTCAAAAATTGGTTTTACTAAAAGAACCTTTCTACATTGCAGACGATAGTTCCAAGCGACCATTAGAAGATTTGCTGTTTTAGAACTATTCATTGTTCCATATCGAAAATAAAGCTTTGGCATTTATATAACTAATATATTCTTATTTTTATAATTCATTTTTAAAATTTGAGTGTCATTAACTCGTCTTTTCTATAAAACAGGTATTTCCTTCATAACTATAATCTACTCTATTTTCAACATCGCCATCTTTAAATATTGCCCAAAAATATCCACCATCACCTGTGTTAGTTCTGTAATTTTGAATATATTCACCTACATATTTAAGCTTGTTACTTGTATAATATTTTATATTAGGATATGTTCCTGATTTACGTGTTGCTTCCGCGTAAAAATAACTTTTGTTTTTGGTAGGAGTAAGTCTAAATACTTCAATTTCTTCATTGTTAGATTGATTCATAGTTTATATATTATTATACCTGATATTTATTTATTTCAATTTTAAATTTTCTAAATAAATTTATGTTTGTATAAACAATTAGTTACATTATTAGACTCTGATAATACAGTAAAAATTGGTTCAAAAACAAGTTCAATTGAATTTAATTTTGCTACAATAAGTTGTCGTGAAGGCATCGTATTGTGATAACAGTAAAAAAAATATTTACTTTTACTTATTACTTTTTTAAAATAATTTAAAAAAACAGAGTATGAAAATTCACTCACACTATGTGTACCAATTACCAAATCAAAAGATGAGTGATTTAAAGCCCATTCATCATACTCAAATGCTGATATTGTTTCGTATATTTCTGGAGAAATTCCTTGTTTACTCAAAAACCAGTTTTGCAAGAGAGAAACGTGCGGTAGATCAATTATAGACCATTTGCGAAATGTAACAAATCTATTCATTGTTAACCAATTTCCAAAACCTCCTCCAATTTCAACTATTGAATCAAAAAATTTTAAAGGAATATGTGTAAATAAAATAACAAACATCATAATATGACGACTGTCCAAGTTTGTGTAGTCAGAATGAACACTCGTTGAATTATTATATCCTAATTTTACTCTATCTTTTAACATTTCCTTATATTTTGACCACATAGAAATGTTAATATTTTTAGCTATACTGTCCGCTTCAATGTCTAAAGGATAATCTCCATTGTCTATAAATGCGTACAATTTGTTTTGAGAGCGGAATGATTCAAATATTTCTTCATTAACACCTGTTGCGTTAAAATTTTCTATTGATCTGTTAAATACGTTTTCGTAACTTTGCATTTTTATATACATATTAATACTTTTTAGATTATAAACGGTTTTGTTAAATAAAATTGAATTTTTAAAAGTTCTTACGTATTAAAAGTAAATGACACAATATTGCAGAGAATGCAAAAGTATTGCATTAATTGAAGAATATGAAGGAGCTCAACTAACTTGCACTTCGTGTGGCGTTATTGGAAATACGGAAACACTTCCTAAAGTTGAAGATTTGTCATCTGCTTTTTCCGAATTTACCATTGACAAAAGTTTTTTAATTGAAATGGCGCAAGAATTTGTCAACAAAATTGATATTGCTGAGTCGATGAGTAGCTTAAAAATTATGAGAAAAAGACCAAAACGTCGAGCATCAAACCCGTACTAGAAAACAGAATATTATCTATAAATCATACCCTCATAGGTATGATTTTTCAAAGTACTACAAAAAATAGTGTATAATTACAAAAATGACTGTTTATTTAATAGATATCTGTTTGTCTAATTGTTATGGTATAATTTTTAAAAAAATACATTCAATGTTCTTTACAACTTCACAACCAGGACTGGTCGTAGTAATAATTGAGCCTTTTAAGTGTGAAGATCCTAAAGTTGATTGGGAACTTTTGGACAAAGAAGAAGCCGATCGTATAAAATATCTTTAAAACAATTTAATTTATATTTTATAAATATAAATGAGTGATAATGATGAAGATATGAAAGAGTCTGACTCTGACTCGGAAGGGTGGGATGAAGCTCAAGTATTTGAAAGGCCTGATGATCAAAGGCCTTTTGACTGGTCTCTAATTGATAATCAAAGGCCTGATATGACGATAACAGTTCCTAATCCTGATTACTTTCCTGTAGAGTATGATACTGTAGACTTATCTGAACCAGAAGAAGACTCAGACTTATCTGACTCAGAACAAGACTCAGACTTGTCGGAAAGCATTTTGATTAATGCAATAAAAGATATTTCTAATCCTCTTATGAATTCTTTTACTGACGAAGAAGAGTTTGACAAAGCAATTAAAACTATATCTAAAGAAGATTATGCAAAATTAATAAATGATGTAGTTCATGTGTATGATAATGAACGGAAACGCCATAAATATTCAGAAGAAACAAAAAAAGAAATAGAAAATGATTTTAAAACAATAATAGTCCCAAAAATATCCAGAATGATAAGTCCTATTATTATTGATATTTTTTTTAATTCTAACATGTATACACGAGAAAAAAAAGAAAAAGAAATAGACTCGGTTTTATATGATTTTTTTCAGAATGAAACTACAGTATCTGAAGTAAAAAAATCACAAAATGATCTAATAAACTGGCTTTTATATGAATGGAAAAAATTCCAGGAATCTCCAGAATTAGAGAAAATAGTTAAAGAAGAAAAAGATTTATCAAGAAGAAAAGCTACGTATTTTGAAGAAGACATTGAAGCTGACGATGACTATTATATTACAGTTAATAATTGTTTGATCAATGATGATTGTTATATGTTTATACATGATGGTGATATTATTATGTCTTATAGTAGAAACCAAATAAAAAAATGGATTAGAGATTATTTAACAACATGGAGGTATTGGTGTGTTGAAAAAACATTAGTAGAA
>Ga0209443_1000244_pt1 | contig 36377 bp, 26 predicted proteins | sample LauGreBMM110DCMD_2_FD_187571 | JGI IMG/M metagenome (GOLD analysis project Ga0209443, IMG submission 187571) | Freshwater lake microbial communities from Lake Michigan, USA - Su13.BD.MM110.DCMD (SPAdes) (version 2) | ecosystem: Environmental > Aquatic > Freshwater > Lake | place: Lake Michigan... | reverse complement strand
GCCCGCCTGATGCTCGACCTGGTGATCAACCACACCGGCTGGGGCAGCGCGCTCCACGAGCAGCATCCGGAGTGGTTCGTGCGGACGGCCGACGGACGGTTCGAGAGCCCCGGGGCGTGGGGCGCGGTGTGGGAAGATCTGGTCGAACTCGACCAACGGCACGTCGCCCTGTGGGAACAGTTCGCGGAGGCCTTCCTCATCTGGTGCCGCCGCGGTGTGGACGCCTTCCGCTGCGACGCGGGCTACAAGGTCCCGCTGCCGGTCTGGCAATATATCACGGCGCGTGTGCGGCAGGAGTTCCCGGACACGGTGTTCCTGCTCGAAGGGCTCGGCGGATCGTGGGAGGCGACCGACGACCTGCTCGGCGAAGGCGGCATGCAGTGGGCCTACAGCGAGTTGTTCCAGAACTTCGGCGGCCAAGGCGTGCAGTGGTATCTCGACCACGCTCTCACCACCAGCCAGCGGGCCGGGACGCTCGTCCATTATAGCGAGACGCATGACAATTCCCGCCTCGCCGCGCGGGGTGCCGTCGCCGCGCCGGCTCCGGACGGCTCCGGCGCCGTGGTCCTGGTGCCGGACCGGACCTGGTCGTTGCACCGGAACCTGCTCTCCGCGTTGACCAGCGTGGACGGCGGGTTCGGTTTCACCAACGGCGTCGAATGGCTCGCCACCGAGCAGGTGAACGTCCACAGCAACCGCGGCCTCGCCTGGGGCAGCGCGGACAACCTCGTGGCCGAGCTCGGCGCGGTGAACCGCCTGCTCGCCGACCATCCCTGCTTCTTCGCCGGAGCAACGATCGCGCGCGTCAGCCCCGACGGCTCGGCCGTCTTCGCGCTGCGACGCGATTCCGCCGAGCGCCTCGATTCCGTGCTCGTGCTCGTGAACACGGACGTCGAGCGCTCCCAGAGCCTCGAACTCGAGGCCAAACTTTGGCGCGAACTCGGAGAACCGTCGGTGGACCTCGCCGGTCCGGCCGGCGGCCGGCCTGAAGTAGGACCCGTCGCCCAGTCGTCACGCATCCGGATCACCCTGAGGGCCGCCGCGGTGCATTGCCTCGCGGCGTCGGCCCATCCGCGCGGACTGTCCGGCGAAGCCTACCGCCGGGTCTCTGCCCAGGCCGATTGGGCGGTCGCCGCCTCGGCTTCGGGCGATTGCCCGATCGGCGCGGTGGCCGACCGGAAGGGGCTCGCAGCCGAGGTCGCCGCGGATCCGGCAGGATTCCTGGCGCGCGCTTCGGGCGCTGCCGACGGCGGGTATCGTCCGGTCGTGGCCTGGCATCTCGCCGACCGTTCGCGGATCACGCCGGTGCCGCCCGGACATTGGCTGTTGGTGCACGACGACGGTCCGTTCCGTGCGCGGTTGACGGGGGCCGGCGAGTTCCCGGAGAACGCCGTCGCCATCCCGGTCGCGGAGGGTTTCGTCGCCGCGTTCCCGCCGCGCACGCTCGCGGCGGCGTCCGACGCTTCGCTCGCGCTCGAACGCCACGGCGCCGGCACCGAGGACGCCTTGGCGACGCTTCGTTTCCTCGCATCGGACCCGTTGCCGACCCACGGCACCGCGGTGGTCGGGCCGCGCTCGCTCGTCCTGCTCACCAACGGCCGCGGCGGCATGTCGCGCCTTCATGCGGACCTCGGACGTATCACCTCCAAGTACGATTGCCTGCTCGGTGCGAACTTGGGCGCGAGCATCCCGGTGGACCGTCATGTCTTCGCCAAGCGCATCCGCGCCTGGGTGGATGCCGACGGTTTCATCACCGCTCTGAACGGCGACAACCTCGTCGACCTCGAGCCCGGCCCTCCGGCGCACTGGCGCTTCATCGCGAACGCAGGCGACGGGCGCAGCGTGGAGATCCATCTGGTGGCCGACCTGCTCGACCAGCAAAACACGGTGGTGCTCCGCTTCACGCGTCCGGACCGCACGGGTGCCGGACGGCACATCGGGCGTCCGTTGCCGCCCGACGCCCGGGTCCGGCTCACGGTGCGGGTCGACATCGAGGACCGGAATTTCCACTGGGAGACCCAGCGCAACGAAGGTTCGGAACGCCATTTCAGCGCGCATTGCCGCGAGATCTCCACCCAGGGTGTGGCGGAGGGCCAGCCTTCGTCCAACGGCTTCGCCTTCACGCCCGCGCCCGACCGCGGCTTGCGCGTCTGGGCCGACGCCGGCGGATACCATCGGGATCCGGAATGGTCGGTCGGCATCCCGCATCCGGTCGAGGCCACGCGCGGCCAAGAAGGCGGCGGCGACGCCTACAGCCCCGGCTGGTTCGAGCTGCCGATCGCCCAAGGCGAGAGCGTGACGCTGGTGGCCACGGCCGAACCGACGGGGCCGACCCCGGAGGCGGTGAAGGATTTCGTGGCGGCGCGCCAAGCATCGGAAATCGCGGCCTCCCGACGGACCGAGGCGAAGTCGTCGTCGCCCGCGGCGGCGCCTGATGCTTTCACCCGCGCGCTGGTGCGGGCCGTGCAGGCGTACGTCGTGCGCCGCGACGATGTGAAGACGGTGATCGCGGGTTATCCGTGGTTCCTCGATTGGGGCCGTGATTCGCTCATCTGCGCGCGCGGGCTGCTCGCCGCGGGCATGACGGAGGAGGTCCGCCAACTGCTGGTCGCTTTCGGACGTTTCGAGAAGGACGGCACGTTGCCCAACAGCATCCACGGCGCGGACGCGTCGAACCGCGACACGACCGACGCGCCTCTGTGGTTCGGAGTGGTGTGCGAGGAGATGGCAGAAGTGATCAGTTCATCAGTCATCAGTAGATCAGTCGGTCAGTCACCCCCGAGCAGCGAGGTTCCCCTCACTGGCTCACTGGATACTGACCTACTGATCACTGGTTCGGTCACTGGTTTCTACTCCACTCCGGTGGATGCCACCGGCCGGACGCTGGGCGAGGTCGTCCGCTCCTTCGCTTGCGGCTATCTGCGCGGCACGCCGAACGGGATCCGTGTCGACGCGCAGTCCGGTCTCGTCTGGAGCCCGAGCCATTTCACGTGGATGGACACCAACCATCCCGCCGGCACCCCGCGGGAGGGTTATCCCATCGAGATCCAGGCGCTGTGGATCCGCCTGCTGCGACAGCTCGCACGCATCGGCGCCGAACCGTGGGAAGGCCGGGGCGAAAGCTGGGCCGACCTCGCGCGCCGTGCGGAGAAGTCGTTCGAGAACTACTACTGGCTCGAAGAGTGCGGGTGGTACGCCGACAATCTCCGTTGCTCCGCCGGACAGCCTGCCCGGACCGCTCCGCCGGACAACGCGCTTCGCAGCAACTGCCTGCTCGCGGTGTCGCTCGGTCTCGCCACCGGCGAACGCGCGCGCCGAACCGTCGAGGCCGCGCGCCGCTGGCTCGTCATCCCGGGCGCGCTGCGTTCGCTGGCACCGTTGCCGGTCGTGCCGCCGCTCGCCATCTACGGGAACCACGGCGGTCTGCTCAACGATCCGGACCATCCCTACTGGCCGCGCTACGAGGGTGACGAGGATACCCGTCGCAAACCCGCCTACCACAACGGCACCGCGTGGACCTGGACCTTCCCGGTCTTCTGCGAGGCCTTGGTGAAGGCCTTCGACGGCGATCCACGGGCGATCGCCGCGGCACGCGCCTATCTGGGCAGCACGGACCGCCTGATGGCCGAGGGCTGCCTCGGGCATCTGCCCGAGATCGTCGATGGCGACGCGCCCCACACGCATCGCGGTTGCGACGCCCAAGCCTGGGGCGCGACCGAGGTCCTGCGCGTGTGGCGATGGCTCGGTGAGCCGGCCGCGGCGGAGAATTGAGGTAGAATGGCGAGGCCGCCCCTGGAGTCCGTCCAACGTGATCAAACGAGTCCTCCGATTTCTCGTCGCCTTTGTCCTGGTGGCCTCGCTCGCCGAGGCCGCAGAACCTGCGTCGCGCTATTCGTGGCCCTTCCCCACGGCCACCTCGAAGAAAGGCCTGCAGGTCCAGATGGTGGACGATGCGCTCGCCCTCGGCGTGAAGCACGCGGCGCTGAACTTCAACTTCGCCCAGTTCCTAGCGCCGTCGGGCGCCGCTGACCAACCAGGATGGGATTCCGAGGAGTACACCTACCGATTCCAGCGCGGTTACCTCGAAGCGATGGACCGACAGATCAAGACCCTGTCCGACCACGGCGTCGTGGTGTCGCTGATCCTGCTGGCCTATGAGCCGGCGGATCCGGATCTGCGCCGCATCCTGCTCCACCCCGGCTACAGCACCAACTGCCCGAACCACCTCACCGCCTTCAACACCGTCACGCCCGAAGGACGCGCCTGGTTCGCGGCCGGCATGGAGTTCCTCGCCGAACGCTGGTCGCGGCCGGACCAGAAGTTCGGCCGCGTGGCCAACTGGATCGTGGGCAACGAGGTCAACTCGCACTGGTTCTGGGCCAACATGGGTCGCGTGACGATGGAGCAGTTCGCCGACGACCACCTCCGCACCGTCCGACTCGCGCACACCAGCATCCGCAAGCAATCGGCCCGCAGCCGGGTCTATCTCTCACTGGAGCACCACTGGAACATCCGCTACCCCGGCGGCGACGAGCGCCAGGCGTTCGCCGCTCGGCCGTTCTTGGAATACTTCGACCGCCGCGCCAAGGAGGGCGGCGACTTCGACTGGCACATCGCCTTCCATCCTTATCCCGAGGACCTCGGCAACCCGCGCGCTTGGTTGGACAAATCCGCGACACCGGACTTCGCCACCACTCCGCGCATCACCTTCAAGAACCTCGGCCAGCTCATCGCCTTCCTGAGCCAGCCCAGATTCCTCCACGACGGCCGGCAGCGCCGGGTGATCCTCAGCGAACAAGGCTTCCACACGCCCGCGACGGCGGACGGCGAGAGGGTCCAAGCCGCCGCGTACTGCTATGCATGGAAGCAGGCCGACCGCTTGGACGGCATCGATTCGTTCATCCTCCATCGGCATGTGGACCACGCCCAGGAAGGCGGGCTCATGCTCGGGCTGTGGACGCACAAGCCCGGCAGCATCGCCGATCCCGACCGGAAGAAGCCCAGCTACGAGGTCTTCCGTCTCGCCGACACGCCGGAGTGGGAAAAGGCCTTCGCCTTCGCGCTGCCGGTGATCGGCATCAAGAGCTGGGAAGAGCTGGGACGGTGACCCCGGGTTACCGGTCGCCCCCCCGGATATTCCGACCTCTCACGGTTTCGGCACGGTGGCGGGTGCCTTCGGAGCGTTCGCAGCGGTGGCGGTGTGCTCGCGCTCGTAATCTGAAAAGTCGGTGGTCGGACTATCTATTATTTGCACGCTAGTATCGACAAAGCAGCAGCCGGCGCGCGTATTCGGCGAACAAGTCCTGTTTCACGGCCAACCAAACCAGACAATAGCCGGGATGGCACTGGTCTGGTCCGGAGAAGTCCCGGTCATGGGTGAAGAAGGTGACCCGGCTCAGGCGGTGGAGCAGTGGAAGAATCTCTCTGTCTGTCATGCCGAACATGCCTTCGTCATGGCCGATCTGCCGCACCACCACCCCGAACTTGCGAAGCTGCTCGCGTTGGTCGTCAGGGAAGTTCTCGTCCAGCAGGTTCACGCCGGGACCAATGCCTTGGAACGACTTACCCGTGGTTTGCGGGACAAGCTCCCGTGGTCATCCAAGAGGGCGCTTTGAGCCAACCGCACGGCCTCGGCAATGGCGGCTAGAGGTAGCCGTCCGCCCCAGCGCACCTGGCTGATGAAGTCCCATGACTTGCCATCGGCCACGTCCTCAAGGACCTGTTGCACGAGAATCCGTGAACCTTTGAACGTGGGCTTGCCATGGCAGATGCCTGGGTCGGCGACGATGTGCTCGCCCAGATCGACTGCCTGGCCGGTCCCGTTCTTCATGCGCCGAACCTAGTCAGCACAGGCCTTCGGTGTCAAAATCGCTTCTCATCATGGCCGTCAAAGTTCCGGCAACGGGCTTTGGCTTGAACCTTCTGTGGCCCACGCGAGTTCCCCTCTCGGCTGAACTGATTCCAGCCGAACACAGCCCGCCTCAACGGTTGGATATCCCCCTGCCAGCGAACCTCGCCCGCCGACGCTCATACCGACGCGTGGTCGCACGACGTCAGGCTGAAGGCCTGCACGTAGCGATAGCCCTTGATGGTTTCGATGACGTCTTCCTGGATGCCGATGCCGGAATCCTTGATGCCGCCGAAGGGCGAGTTCTCGTGACGGAAGCCGGGCACCGCGCTGACCTCCACTGCACCGCAGCGGCACTGCGAACGGGTCTCGGGCGGCGCGGCATCCGCGGTCGGGTGGATCGTCGATGCAGGTCCGAAGGGTCCCCGGGCTCCCGCCAGATCGCAATCAAGCCCTCAAGCACTCGGTTTCGGTCCGGGGTCGGCGTCTTTGGGCAATTTGGCGAAGGTGCGCCACGCGAGGACGAACGCGGCGAAGGCCAACGCAAGGGAGATGGCGGCGGCGGCGGTGAAGAAATCGAGAAAGCTGCCCGACGGCTTCACCACCAGCTTGAAGAGCATGACCGCCACGTAGCCCAGGTAGCCGGTGGCGTCGGCGATGTACATGAGGTAGCCGAGGTTGCCTGGGTCGCGGGTCAGGGCGATCAGCCGTTCAAAGACCGTGGTGTGCACGGCGACGTAGGGAAGGTAGAGGCCGAGCCCGAGGAGGACCATGAACGGGAACGCGCCGAACCAGCCGGCGCGTTGTCCGAGCAACGCCAAGCCTCCAAGCAAGAGCCCGCCCAACGAGACCGCGAGCGCGAGGAAGAACGAACGACGGTTGTCGCGGACGAGGAAGACGGCTCCATTGGCCGCGACCACGCCGAGCGTCACCCAGAGTTCCGAGCGGGTGAACACGCCCGGCTTGCCCGTGGTGCCGAGGGCCGTCCAGAGCTCCGGCGCGAAGTCGGCCCGCAGGCTGCGCAGCACCGTCACCAGCAGATACGCGAGCGTGATCAGGCCGATGCCCATGCCGTGTCGTCGGAGCCATCGCAGACGGTCCTCCCGGGTCATCGGAGCACGGGCGGAGCGGGCTCGGACATCTTCACCCGATGGCGGAGGGATCCGCTGCAGCATCCCGACAAAACCGATCAGCGGCCCCAGAAAGATCAGGCCGGCCACACAGGGCATCCAGCGCTCCGCCACTCCCCAGCCGAGGATCGCTGCTCCGACCGATTTGGCCACGCCGTCTGCCAGGATGAAGCTGGCGCAGAGCCCGGCGACGAGCGCCTCGGTCATCCGGCGGCCTTCGAGGAAACCAAGCACCAGACCGAACACCATTCCCAGCGGCAGGCCGTTCAGGAACAGGCAGACCAGGCTGAACGGCGGCGGCACGAGACCAAAGAGGACGAGCGAGATCTGCGCCGCACCGATCAAGCCCAGGAGCACCGCGGCCCGACGGCCAGGGGGCATCTCGGCGATCACGCGGATGCCGATGAACTTGGAGATCGTGTAGCCCAGCACCTGCGCGGTCACCAACCACACCTTGAAGCCGACCGGGAAAGCGCCGTCGGAATAGGTCCCGGCCGTGAACGGCTTCCGGAATCCATACATGCAGGCGTAGGTGCCGAAGGCGGCGACGACGCTCCACAGCGCGAGCAGCACGGGATCCGCGAGCCCACCTCGCTTGGGCACCGCGCTCGGATCGACCACCGGTTCAGCGGGCATGATGTCGGTGGGTCGGAGGAAGCTGCGACGCCTCGCTCAGGCTGCGGGACGGACCAAGGATTCCAGCAGCGGCCGGAACGCTTCGAGGTCCGGGGTCTTCATGTCGGGCACCTTGCCTTGGTCGTCGTAGCGGCGCACGCGGACCGCGTCGTCATAGTGCGCCCCGGCTTCGAATTCCGCGGCCTCGGCGGCGTCCATCGGTCCACCTTGGAGAGCGAGGCTCTTCTGCGAGGCCTCGGACAGGGCTCCGTGGTAGTCCTGCTCCTTCCAACAAAGGTAGCGCTTGGAAGCGGCGTGCAGGCGGACCGGCTCCACCACATCGTCGCCGAACCACGCGGACAGCTTGTTCGCGCCGACCCGTTCGTGCCGCGCGTCCACGCCGTGGTCGGCGATGTCCTCGCCGAGATCATGCACGAGATGGCCGAAATCGTGGAGCAGGCAGGCCGCGACGATCACCGGCGATTCACCGTTCTCTTGGGCGAAGGTCGCGCACTGGAGCGCGTGCTGCTGCTCCGTGACGTTCTCACCGTAGCTGCGGTGGCCCCGTTCGCGGAACACGCGGAAGATCTCGTCGACGACCGCGGAAGGATCCATGGGTGTGATCATAGGAGTGGAAGTGCCTGGCCGAAGGTTACGATCGCGAGAATGTGCCGGATGACGATGGCGATGGCTATGGGCTGACGGAGACCCGCGGCCAGAGCCCTTGATGGGCGAGCGCGAACGCGGGTCCGAGCTCTTGGAGCGGCAACGGTGGGGAGACCAGCGATGCCCATGGATATCGCGCGGCGTGCTGGGTCAAGAAAGCGACCGCCATTCGCAGATGCCGCGGTGCGTAGTTGTGGGTGCCGCGAAGGGTCAGGCACTTGCGGATGATCGCTTCCCCCGTGAGGTCCAGATGCGAATCGGGATGCACCATGCCCACCAACGCGTAGTGCCCGCCGGGGCGCAGCAACCGGATGGCCTCCGGCACCACCGCCGGGCTGCCGGTTGCTTCGATGACCGCGTCCGCGCTGCCGGATGGCAACGCCTCGGCTTCGGAACAGGTCAAGGGCTCGCCGCCGAAACGCGGAACGAAGGCCAGGCGCGCCGGGTTCCGATCCACCACCAGCACCCGTCGCCAGCCCGCTTCCTTGAGCAACGCGCCGCCGTAGAGGCCCAGGAGGCCGGCACCTTGGATCACCACGGTGTCACCGCCCGTGGTGAGCGGTTCCGTGGCGGCCACCATCGTGGCGAGCGCGCAATTGGCCGGGGCCGCCATCGCATCGGTCACGGAATCGGGCAGCGGTATCACCGTCGTCCCGGCGCGCAGGACGATGTGCGAGGCGTAGCAGCCGTTGAACCCGGTGCCGGACCCCATCGGCGCGTGCCCGTACTTGAAGAGGCGCTCGCACTTCTGCGGCAACTCCCAATCGAGGCAAGGACGGCACCCTCCGCAACTGTCGGCCAATGTCCAGGTCACCCGCTGGCCGACCGATGCCGGGTCGCGACCTTCGCCGACGGCGATGACGCGACCGACCGCTTCGTGGCCGAGCACGCAGGGCGTGGGCTCTTGGCGCCGGCCATCGAACGTGTGCAGGTCGGAGCCACAGAGGGTGGCCAAAGAAACGGCGACCAGCACCTCGCCCGCCGCCGGCTCGGGCAATGCCAGCGACCGGAACTCGAACGGCTTTCCGGGTCCGTTGAAGACAGCGAGATGGGCGACGCCCAGGCTGTTCATCCCGCGCCGCTCGGGCTCCGGAGCCACCGCCATGACAATCGGGTTCATCGCAAGATCACACGGTCACTTCGCCGGCGGCTTCGTCACCTGCCAACCCACGGGTTGGGTCCACGCCCGTTTGAAGCCGGACTCGGCACTGGGGACTTTCGGCCGACCGGTCGAGGTCACGACGGCCCGGACATAGAGCTCGTCGCCTGTGAGGGTATAGCTGGGATCCAGCCCCTTCACTTCACAAAGCACTTCGCCGATCTGCGGGCCGCCGTCCGTGCGGTAGTCGAGGGTGGTCTCGATCACTTTGCCCGCGGCGTCGAGGCGGGGGCGGCCCCGGAGGTCCACTCCGCGGCGCGTGCCGATGAACCGGGTGACATATCGCTCACCCCGCACGGGCTCGATCCGCAGCGAAAGCCGGCGAGCGGTCGCGTCGAACCGGACCTCCCGCAAAGCGACGCCGGTACTGGCGTAGAAATCGCCGGCCCGGAGCGCGCGGATGAGCGACTCGGGCGTCAGATGGCGGGCACGGACCATCACCCAGGCCCGGCCCGGCGGGGACCGCGATTTGGTGCCCTGATGGTCGTGCGAATCATCCGTCGCCACGGCGTAGAGCGGCGGAGCGCCCAGGCCCGCGAGCCGCAGCGTGTTGGCGATGTCCCAGAGTTCGTCCGTGGAGGGATGGTGGACGTCGCCGGGATCGTTGTCGCCGTCCACGCCGTTCCACACCTCGAAGAACTGCTCGTCCACGACGGCCGCCAGATCCTCCGCCGTCACACCCCACTTGTAGTTCGGGTGGTTCACATGCACGAGCACCGTCCGTCCGGTCCGGGCCGCGGATTCGCCGACCGCGCGCAAGGTCCGCGCGAGCACCTCAGGAACGGTCGCGCCGTCCTGGGTGGCGATGTGCTCGAGGAGGTTGACGGCTCCGATGTGGATGGCGCGGTCGTTCTTGGCTTGATGCGTGATCTCCTCGGCTTGGATCATCAGGAACCGACCCGCCTCCTCGCTCAGAGCGCGGTATTCGTCGAACGGCTTCAGCCGCACCTGGGGCTCGCCGTTCATCGGGTTCGGCCGTGTCTCCACCCACCCGGGGCCGAACCGCCGGAGATAATCGCCGAAGGCATCCGTCGGCCGATGGGCCGCACCGCGCCAAGGCTCGCCCTTGGCCTTGGCCGCCACCTTCGCCACGTCGATCCACCGCTCGCCTTGGCTGAGGACGTTGTGGTCGGAAAGCGCGAGGAAGTGATAATCCTGTGCCCGATACCAGCCGGCGACCATCTCTGGGAAGCCATCGCCATCGGACCAGAGGGTGTGGGTGTGGAGGTTGCCCTTCCACCAGCGGGGAGCATCTTCGGCCGCGGCCTTCCCCGCGCAAAGCAGGACGAGCACGAGGATCCGGACCATCCACGGCATGGCGAGGCGGAGCGCCATCCCGGCGCCCTGCCGATCCGCCGATCGGAACCCGTTCACCATGGCAACGAGAACGTCTTCACGTAGCTGTAGCCTTTGATGGCTTCGATGACGCCTTCCTTGATGCCCAGGCCGGAGTCCTTGATGCCCCCGAAGGGTGAGTTCTCCACACGGAAGCCCGGCACCTCGTTGATGTTCACCGTGCCGCAGCGGAGGATGCGGATGGCCTTGAGCGCGCTCTGGAGGTTGTTGGTCACCACACCGGAGCTCAGGCCGTAGGCGGTCGAGTTCGCGAGCGTGAGCGCATCGTCGAGGTCGCGAACGGTCAGGATCGGGGCCAGCGGGCCGAAGCTCTCGGCGACGACCATCCGGCAATCGCGCGGCACGTCGGCGATGACGGTGGGCTGGAACAGCGCGCCGCGGCGTCCACCGCCGATGAGCACCTTCGCGCCGGCGGCGACGGCTTCCTGCAGGACGGTCTCCAGATACATGGCGGAGGCTTCGTCGATGACCGTGCCGACCTTGGTGGCTTCGTCGAGCGGATCGCCGCAGACGTACTCGCGGGTCTTCTCCACCAGACGGCGGGTGAACTCGGCCGCGATGCCGTCCTGCACGAGGATCCGCTTCACGGCGGTGCAGCGTTGGCCGGAGTTCCGGTAGCTGCCCTCGGCGGCGAGCGTGACCGCGAGGTCGAGGTCCGCATCGTCGAGAACGATGAGCGGGTCGTTGCCGCCGAGCTCGAGCACGAGCTTCTTGTAGCCGGCGGTCGCGGCGATGCGCTTGCCCACGGGCACGCTGCCGGTGAAGGCCACCACCTCCACGTCGGCATGCTTCACCAGGACCTCGGCGACCTCGGCGGTCGGCCCGAGCAGCACGCTGAGCATCGGACCGGGCAATCCGGCGGCGTAGAGCAGTTCGGCGAACTTCACCGCGACGAGCGGCGTCTTCTCGGACGGCTTGAGGATGATGGGCGTGCCGGCGGCGATGGCCGGTCCGAGCTTGTGGGCGACCTGGTTGAGCGGGTGGTTGAACGGCGTGATGGCGACGGCGCAGCGCAGCGGCTCGCGCGTGGTGAAGATCTTGCGCGCCTTGCCCTGCGCCGAGATGTCGCACGAGAAGATCTGGCCGTCGTCGCGCAACGCCTCCATGGCTGCGAAACGCAGCACGTCGATGGTGCGGCCGACCTCGTAGCGGCCTTCGCACAACGCGAGCCCGGCCTCGCTGGAGATGGTGCGGGCGAACTCCTCGCGGCGGGCCTCCAGCGCGGTGCGCGTCTTCTCCAGTATCTCGCTGCGCTGATATCGGGTGGGCGTGTCGCGGAAGGCCACCGCGGCGGCGATGGCGGCCTCGGTGTGGGCGCGGCCCGCCTGGGTCACCGTGCCGGACACGGAGCCGTCGTAGGGGCTGCGGATGGTGAGCACGGGCGTGCCGGTGATCGGCGCGCCGGCGAGATAGCAGGTCAGGTTCATGTTCTGGAGAGATGCGGAAGAGGCCGACGCACAAGCGATCGAAGGCGGGACGTCGGCAGCAGAAGAATCGGTCGCGCGGCGCATCACGAAATCGTCCATGACGAATCCGTCGCCGATGTCCTGACAGAGCGCTCCGATGGTCTCGAAGCCGGCCTTCTGGTAGGCGCGGATGGCTCGGGCATTGCCCTTGTTCACCCGGAGCGAGACGGCTTCCGCGCCGGATCGCGCCGCCGACGCCAGCACGTGCGCGAGGGCCGCCTGGCCGATGCCGCGGCCGTGATGCTCCGGCAGGAGGTAGAGCTTGTGGAGGTGGACCTGGCCCTCGGTCGAGACCCGGCCGAAGGCGAGATAGCCGATCGCGTCGCCGGTCAGCTCGATGAGCTCGATGCGGATGCCGTCCCCCAAGTTGCGCCGCAGCTCCTCGACGCCGTACATGGCTGCGAGCATGTGGTCGACCTGCCCGGCCGGCAGCAGGTCCGCGTAGCAGCGGCGCCAGATGTCGGTGGCGAGAGCGCGGATGGCCGGGAGGTCGTCCTCGCTCGCGGGACGGAAGGCGAGCTGCAGCGCGATGGCGGCGGACGGATTCACGGAGCGATCGTGCCGTGGCAAGCGGAGCTGAAGAGATCGACCTTCATCTTGGACGCTTGTCCGGGGCCTTGTATCCGCGGTGCCAGTTGAAATCCCAGAGCCGCTCGAGCTTCACGGTCTCGACATGGCCGTCCATGAACTCGAGGTTGACCGCTCCGGCCAGGCGCTCGCCCGCAGCGACCTTGCGCGGCGCACCTCTGGCGCTGCCTGCGGCATGGCGGGCGATGCAGAAGCGGCCGATGCCGCCGGCGACGCCGTCTCCTTCGTAGAGGTTCCGCGACGGCGAGTCGCTGGCCAGCGGCCAAGCGTCCACCCACATGGCGTCACCGAAGCCAGGGGTCAGCACGGGGGACTCGATCCCGGACTCCTTCTCGAAATACTTCGGGTCCTTCTCCAGGCCGGTGTAGAGCCAGGAGTTGTAGCCGTAGCTGCCTTGGTAGCCCCGGGTGCCGTTGGTCCTCCAGAGCCAGGTCTCGTTCGCCGTGCCGTAGTCTGGGTTGGCGGAGTTGCGGACGATGCGTTTCAGCGGCTCCGGCGCGACCGGGCAATAACGGACTTTGTGGACCTGTGCCTGCGACTGCATGAGGATCGACATCCACAAGTCGGGGTTCCCCACCTGGCTGTAGGGCAGCAGGCGTCCCTGCTCGTTCACATACATGAACAGCGCCAACCCCATCTGCTTGAGGTTGCTGGTGCAATTGATCTGCTGGGCCTTGGACTTGGCCCGGCCGAGGGCCGGCAGGAGCATCCCGGCCAGGATCGCGATGATCGCGATGACGACAAGCAGCTCGATGAGGGTGAAAGCCCGGCGCGGGGCCGGTCGTGCGAGGTGGTTCGTGCGGTCCATGGTCGTGATGGGTTGCAGGCGGCGCGGGGACGCGCTGTCCGATTCCGGGTCTCAAGCACCGGATTTCAAGCTGAAAACAGAGCCTCCCGACGTCGGCGGCTACTCGGCGGTCGTGCCGTTGCAGGTGAAGTCGAAGATGTCGAAGTTGCGCGGATCTCCGAGCGCCTTGGCGGCGTAGGCCGGACGGAGCGGCTCGCTGAGGACAAACGGCACCATCTCCTCGTACCGACCGCCATGGGAACGCAGCCCGCCCTCGATCGCCTTGAGGTCGTGGTAGGCCGGTGTCCGGCCGAGCACGACGTTGCGCCCGGAGCAGACGACCAGATCGCCCATGCGGTCGGCCGGCAGCTCCATAAGACGCGCCGCGGTGTCGCGCGGATGCGCCTCGGTGATGCCGGACCGCGACAGCAGCCAATCGATCACCGCCGGCACGGTGACGGTCGACGACGCGGCGGTCGGCAGATGGACCTGCGCGAAAGAACCGAGCGCGCCATGGTGGACGACGTACGGATCGGTGATGGGTAGGATCACGCGGAAACCGTCGCCGAACTTCTCCGACAGCTCGGATTCCAGATAGATCACCTCGGGCGATCCATCGGGCCGTTGCTTCGCGTTCATGCCGTGGTCGGCGGTGACGCCGACGACCGCGCCGAGGTCCAGGAGGCGTCCGATCTCGACGTCGATGGCGGCGTAGAAATCCAGGGCCTCCGGGGCTTCCGGCACATATTTGTGCTGCATGAAGTCGGTCGTGCTCAGGTAGAGGAAGTCCGCGCGACCGGCCTTCAGCAGCTCGACGCCGGACTTGAGCACGTAGATCGAGGCGTCGCCGCTGTAGATGGCCGGCGTGGGGCCCACGAGCGCCTCGACATCGGCGATGCCGTGCGTGGCGAGCTGGGCGTGGACGGCCTTCTCCGACGAGAAAGCGATGCCGCCGAGCGATATCAGTCCGCTGGCGAAGATATCGCGCAGCTTCTCCTTGGCGGTGACCACCGCGACCTTGCGTCCGGCGGCCTGGGCGGCCGGGAAGATCGTGCCGACGCGGAGGAACTTCGACGAGTTCATCATCACCTCCTGGTCGACCGAGGCGTCGTAGAAGAAGTTCCCGCCGATGCCGTGCACCGAGGGCGGCACGCCGGTGACGATCGAGGAATTGTTCACATTCGTGAACGTCGGCATCGCGGCCCGGGCGAAGCCGCGCCAGCCGCGGGTGCTGATGCGCTGGAGGTGCGGCATCCGGCCGCGGGCGATGGCGGCGTCGAGGTACTCGTCGGCCGAGCCGTCGAGGCAGAGGACGGCCACGGGACGGGCGGGCGGCGCGTAGGTGCGCCCGTTGACGACGAAGGAGACGGAGGGGATGGACATGTTCGGGAACGGTCAGGGAACGGAGGGACGGGTGGCGCGCAAGGCGTCGGCGAGACGCGCGCCGAACTCGTCGATGACGGCGTCGTCATGCGCGAGCGAGAGATAGAGCTTCGTGCCCATCGGGTTGAGGAACACGCCGCCCCGGAGCAGGCCATGCATGAGCGCCTTGCCCCGCGCCCGATCGCTGGCGAGCCAGGAGGTCTGGTCGGTGACCGGCTTGGCCGAGAACGCGGCCTGGGCGAGCGGTCCGTCGCCGAGCACCTGCGCGACCTCGCCGGTCTGCTCCAACGCTTCGCCGATCCGCTGGCGCAAGCGGCGTCCGGCGGCGTGGAGACGCGGGTAGAGGCCAGGCTCGGAAAGGAGGTCGAGCGTGGCCAGCGCGGCGGCGCACGACACCGGGTTGCCGCCCGTGGTGGACGCGGACCACGCATAGTTCGGCCCTGGCAGACGATGTTCGTTCACCACTTCCATCAGGTCCGCGCGACCGGCGTAGGCACCGATCGGAAAGCCCCCGCCGAGCCCCTTGCCATAGGCGACCAGGTCGGGGCTGACCCCGTAGTATTCTTGGGCGCCGCCGAGCGCGAGCCGGAAGCCGGTGACCACCTCGTCGAACACCAGCACGATGCCGAGCGACCTCGTGAGGTCGCGCAGGCCTTGGAGGAAGCCTGGTGCCGGCGTGAGGCAACGGTGCAGCGGTTCGACGATGACGGCGGCGAGCTCGTGGGCGTGATCGCGCAGGATCTGCGACGTGGTGTCGAGGTCGTTGTACGGTGCGACGAGCACGTCACGGGCGACCCACGAGGCGCCGGCGCCGCTGGGGTCGGACTGCGGGAGCGTCGTCGGTCGGCCGTTCAACATGCTGGTGATGCCGACAGGATGCTGGCCGTGGTAGGCGCCCTCGAACTTCAGCACCTTCGGCTTGCCGGTCGCGGCCTGGGCCACGCGGAGGCAGAGCAGGGTCGCCTCGGTACCGGACGCGACGAAGCGGATCCGTTCGGCGCAGGGCGAAAGCGCGGTGATCCGCTCGGCGAGCTCGACGGACCGGCGGTTGACCGCGGCGAAGTTGGCACCGAGCGCGGCTTGGTGGGTCGCGGCCTCGACCACCTTCGGATGGGCGTGGCCGACGAGTGCCGCGCCCCACGCCATGGTCATGTCGAGGAACTCGCGGCCGTCGGTGTCCCACACGCGGCAGCCTTGGCCCCGCTCGATCACCGGGACCAGTTCGGGCGGGATGCCGTACTCGCCGTTCGAGCCGGCGGGGAAAAGGGCGAGAGCACGTTCGCGGAAAGAGGTCATAAGGGCGGTCTCAGCGGTCGATGTCGCGGCGGATCCAACCGGCGTGGAGGTCGAGGTAGAGCTGGTTGCGACCGCCGTTGTGGGCCGACCAGCCCTTGGCGGGCGGCTCGCTGCCGGCGTGCGACCAGACGCCTTTGAAACCAGTCCACCAGCCCTTCTCGAAGAACGGCGTCATCAACCACTCCTCCTCCGAGACGCTGGCGCCCCGTTTTTGCGCGACGCTTTCGGGCGAACGTCCGCGGAGGTAACGGGCCTGCTCCGGGTCCGGTTCAGCGAGCTTGTCGCTCAGGTAATTCGCCCAGCCCGACGTCGGTGCGTTGGTGCCTCGGTCGCGCCAAGGGCTCAGGAAATGCGAGCGCCAGTCGTTCGACGCGCTGAGCGGGACCGGCGGGCTGAGCCACACCCGCGCCGAACCCAGATACGGTTGGAAGAGCGGCATGAACGATCCCATCGAATTGTAGCGCTTGCCCTTGGCATCCACCGGCGGCGTGAGCTGCAGGTCCTCGTCGGGCACGAAGGGCATGAGGCCGCGGAAGTCCCCGACATACATGGCCGAGGCGAGGCCGATCTGGTGGAGGTTCGAAAGGCAGGACGACTGCTGGGCGCGGTTCTTGGCCTTGCTCAGCGCGGGCAGGAGCATCCCGGCAAGGATCGCGATGATGGCGATGACGACCAGGAGTTCGATGAGGGTGAAGGCAGCGGGACACGGAGCTCCTGGACAGCGCGAAGGACGGCCGCCACCACCCCGGTCTTCCACTTGGGCGGGAGAGAGGGAGCGTCGGGCCGAAGCCAGCAACCTCTCTCCGCCCCCCCATCTGTGCCTATCGAAGTGCATCCGGGATCAAAGACCCTTCGCCTCCACCTCGCCGATGCACCCATCGAGGATGCCAAGGGCTTGCTCGAGTTCGGCCTCGGTGAGCGTGAGCGCGGGCGTGAGGGTGAGGATGGTGCCCATCGTCACTTTGAAGTTCAGGCCGCGGCTGAGCGCTCCGTACATCACCTGCTCCGCCTCGTCGGAGGCGGGCACGTAGCCACCGACGTGAGGAGGTGGAACCGTCGGACCCATGGTTGCCGTCCGCCTCATCACCTCGGCGGCTACGGGCCGTCGCAGCTCGATGCCCATCAGCAGGCCTTTGCCACGGATGTCGCCGATGAGCGGATGGCGCGCCTTCATCTCCGTCATCTTGGCCAGCGCGATGTCGCCGAGGCGCGCGGCGTTGCCGACGAGGTCCTCGTCGCGGATGACGTCGAGCGTCGCGATCCCGGCGGCGCAGGCCACCGGATTCTTCTCGTGGGTGTAGTGGCCGAGAGCGGTCTTGGTCGCGACGTTCAGCCCTTCGCGCGCCAGCAGCGCGGCGATGGGGAACACACCGCCGCCGAGACCCTTCCCGAGCACGAGCATGTCGGGCACGACGTCGTAATGCTCGCAGGCGAACATCTTGCCGGTGCGTCCGAGACCGATGGGGATCTCGTCAAGGATGAGCAGCGCACCATGCTTGTCGCAGGCGGCGCGCACGCGCTTCCAATAATCCGCTGGCGGGATGAACGGCGTGCACCGGATGGTCTCACCGATGACCGCGGCGACGTCGCCCTCCTTCTCCAGCACGTACTCGATGTAATCGGCGCAGGCGAGGCTGCACGAATGGCCGCACTTGAAGGGACAGCGATGCGGCTCCGGTGGCGGCACGTGCTCGCAGCCGGGCAACAGCGGCCCGATGCCTTGGCGGAAGACCGCCTCACCGCCGATGGAGATGGCATCGAGCGAGGCGCCGTGGAAGGAGTCCCACATCGAGACGGTCTTGAAACGTCCGGTGGCGATGCGCGCGAGCTTGAGCGCCATGCCGATGGCGGAGGTGCCGCCCGGCGCGAAGAGCACGCGGTCGAGATCACCGGGAGCGATCTCCGCGAGGCGCCCGGCCAGTTCCACGGCCGGCTCGCAGGTGTACCGGCGCGTGCAGAAGCTCAGCGTGTCGAGCTGCCGCTTGATCGCCGCGATGACGCGCGGATGGGAGAAGCCGACCTGGTGGACGTTGTTGCCGTGGAAGTCGAGATAGCGCCGGCCCTCGATATCCTCGATCCACGCGCCTTCGGCCTTGGCGAGCACGTTGAGGCACGGCGTGGAAAGCGACTGGTGGAGGAAACGCTCCGCGTCGGCGTCGAGCATCGCCTGCGCCTCCGGGCCGATATGGTCGGCGGCCCACGCGCGGCGGCGGGGCGATAGATTCACGTCGCCTTCGGATCGGAGGCGATCGAGCGGGTCGGTCACGGTGTCGATGGCGATGTCAGGGTTGGACCGTGGCGGCGGGGCTTCCGGGACGAAGCATCCCGGCGAGGCCCGGGAGGTCGTCGGTGTTGAGCAGGTCGACGCCTGCCGCATGGAGCTCGCGCCAGACAAAGTCCTTGTCCTGCGCGCCCCAGAAGCGGATGCGGCGGCCTTGGGCATGGGCCTTGGCGACCAGCTCGCGGAGCTTCGTGCGGTCGGCTTCGGCGAGTCGGCCGTCCTTGAACCACGCGAACGTCGGCCGCCAGCTCTCGCTCACCAGCGGGACCAAGTGGACGGACGTGTTCTTCTCCAGGTCCGAGAAAAGTCCGTCCAAGGCGCAAAGCCGCTGGGGCTCGGCGGCGACGATGGCGGCAGGACGGGCACCGGTGAGGATCACGGTGATAGCGCCGGGCGTCGTGTGGGTCGGCGTGAAGCGCGTGAGCATGTCGGCGTAGTCGGCGAGCACATCGCGGAGCTTGGCGTAGACGGCCGGGCCGTCGGCCTTGATGTCCACCAACAGGGTGAACTCCACGTCCGGCGCAGCCGCCGCGAGCGGCCGGCGCAGGGCCTTGTCGGTGCCGAGTCCGGGATGGACGTGGCCGCCGTTGGCGCGGACGCGTTCGCGGAGCGGGTCGAGGTAGAGGGCTTGGAGCGTGCGCTCGGGCTTCAGGTCCTTGCGGTCGTGGGCGACGAGCAGTTGGCCGTCCACGAGGTAGATGTCGGCCTCCACCGAGCAGAATCCGTTGTCCAAGGCGTCGAGCAACGGACGCTGGTGCGCGTAGTCGTTGTGCGCGTGGGCGCGCGGGAGCGGCGGAGCGGCGGAGGCCGCAAGGTGGATGGCGGCCGCCGCCACGAGCAGGAAGACCCGCCGCCAACCGCCCGGAGCGAGCGCTCCGAATGCGTGTCGCGCCGCCTGCATCATGTTTGCTGTGGTCTTCATCGTTGCACCCTCACTCCCATCTCGGCGAGGGCCTCGCCGATAGCATACACCACCTGCTTCATGTCGGCCTCGAAGAGCCGGCCGATGTTGCCGATGCGGAAGGTGTCGGCCTGGCTGATCTTCCCGGGATAGAGGATGAATCCCTTGTCGGACACGAGCCGGTAGAACACGTCGAAAGTGAACTTCGGATCCGCCGGGAACGGAAAGCTGGTGATGATGTGGCTCTGCACCTCCGGACGCAGGTACGGCCGCATCCCGAGCATGGCCATGCCGGCGAGGAGCGTCGCGTGGTTGTGCCGGTAGCGCGCGGCGCGGCCCTCGATACCCCCTTCCCCGTCGAACTCGTCGAGCGCCTGCTCGAAAGCGAGGATGCTGTGGGTCGGCGGCGTGTAGCGGAACTGGCCGGTCTTCTCGAACCCCTTCAACTGGCCGAGCAGATCCAGGCTCAGGCTCCGCGCCCAGCCTTCGGTGGCGAAGAACGCCGCGCGTCGGCCGATGACGAAGCTGAAGCCGGGCACGCCTTCGAGGCACTTGTTCGCCGAGGAGATGAGGAAATCGATGGAGCAGGCATCGAAGTCGATCGGATAGGCGCCGAAGCTGCTCATCGCGTCGACGATGTAGGTGCGCCCGTGCTTGCGGGTGACCGCGCCGAGCGCGGCGATGTCGTTGAGGATGCCGGTGGTCGTCTCGCAATGGACGGCGGCGACGTGGGTGATGGCCGGATCGGCCGCGAGCAGCGCGTCGAGCGCCGCCGGATCGTTCGGCGTGTCCTCGATGGTGCGGAGCACGGCATGCGGGATCCGCTGCGCCTGGAGCATCAGCACCATGCGCTCGCCGTAGGCCCCGTTGCTCAGCACGGCCACCTTGCCCGTTGGCGGTACGCAGCTGGCGAAGACCGATTCCACGCCGAACGTGCCGCTGCCCTGGAGCAGCACGGCTTCCCATCCACCGGCCTGGTCCCGGCCGGCGATACCGAGGATCCGGGCGCGGAGGGCCTTGACCTTGGCGTTGAACTCCCAGTGCCAGGACCCGGCATCGTGGAGCATGGCCTGCTTGACCGAGAGCGACGTGGTCAGCGGGCCGGGAGTGAAGAGCGGTTTGTCCTTGGCGGTGGGCAATGGCATCGAGATAGGGGCTTTGGGCGTCTAAAGAATCGGGGACGAAAAGGAGAAAACCCGCCTCAGCGGGCGATGAAGGCGTCCGTGACCGGCTTGCCGATCCACACCGCCGGGGGCTTGAGACCGAAGACCCACGCGATGGTGGCCGCGGTGTCGTAGGTGTTCACCGGTGAGCCGATCACCTTGCCCTTGGCGACGCCGGGACCGTGGATGATCCAAGGGATCTCCAGCTCCTCGAGGGTCGCTCCGCCGTGCTTGGTGCCGATGCCGCCGTGGTCCGCGGTGATGAGCACGAGCGTCTTGTCGCCCATCCCGGCGTCCGCGATCGCCTTGAGCACGTCGCCGATGAGCGAGTCGACCAACTCAACGGACTTGAAGTAGGTCGGCGACCTCCAACCGAACGCGTGACCGGCATGGTCCACGCCGTCGAAGTGGATGAAGAGGAAAGTGGGTTTGTGCCGCCTGATGTATTGGTCGGCCTTGCCGGCGGTCTCGATGGCGTCCTTCACGTGCTCCAGATGGTCGACCCTGCCCCGCTCCACCAACCGGCCGAAGCCGTCCCAATCATGCAGGCAGGCGATATGGGCGCCGGGCTTCTGCTCGCGGATCACGCGGAAGATGGTCGGGAACATCCCTTCCGGCCCGACCTCCAGCGCCGGGATCTCGAACTTGTTCGTGCGCCAGTCGTTCGACGTGATCCCGTGCTGTTCCGGCCCGGCCCCCATGATCATCGAGGCCCAGTTCGGCGCGCTCGATGTCGGCATGACGCCGCGGGCCCGCAACGTGTGGGCGCCCTCGCGCATCAACCGATGCAACACCGGGGCGTTGGTCTCGGTGAACGCCAGCGATCCCATGCCGTCGCAGCCGATGACGACAACGTGCTCCACCGCGGGCACCGCGCCGATGACGGCAGGTAGCCCCGCCGCGGCGGTGAAAACCAAGAACAATACGTGGAGAAAAGACCTCATCCGGGAATGCAGCGTGGAGTCAGGCATACACAACCAAAATCCCCGAAACCGGTTACAGCCCCGAGGCGGCGACGTGCCATCCCTGTAAAGTAGATATGCCCCATAAAAATGGACGAGCTAAATTTCCATTTGCTTAAAGATATAAATTATTAATTATTAGAATTTATCCCTACCCCATGTTGGCTCCCACTTCGATGGACAGGCAAACCCAGCGCCCGAGCCCATCGCACTCTGAGCCCTTTCAGTGGATGTCCGCCGGGATCGACGCACCCACAAAGCCGCTAAGGTCTGCGCGATGAGGGGTCTGGTGTTGCCCGCTCTCGTCCAGGCGGCCCGAAGGGCCTCCCAGCAAAGCCTCAAGTTCATCCGCTGGCTCAGCCGCTCCCTCCGCGACTAACTCACGGAACACGCCGCCCTGACACTTCTCAGGACCCTCTAGCCGGTGGAGCCGGAACGAAATGTCGCTCTAGGTCGTAAGATTGGGCTGGTTGACCGGAAAAAATGCGCAAAGATACGGCAATGTACAACATGGAGCGAAACAAGAGCGGAAAGGAACTCCGGAAGTCCGGCGTCCTCGACCGGCGTTTCGCGCGGTCCGACGAGGGCCTGCGAAGCCACGGGCTCTTGCCGAAAGACGGACATATCGTCGATGCCACCTTCGTCGAGGTCCCTCTATGCCTCGTCATAGCTACGCCGATCACCCTTCCTCACCGTCCGAGAAATCGAAGCAACCTCAGTTCCTTCCACGGTCAATTGTGGCCATTGATTAATAAAATGATTTCTTGGTGCGCGAGGCGTCGTGCTAATATCACTTTGTTCTTTCTACTATTTTCGTTTCCAGCAATTGCTAACGCACTCAACTTTGCAGCAAGTGGTAATTTGACACTTTTTGCATATCCAGGAGACACGAACTCTGTCCCGCTCCAGAAGTGGTCGTACACCTTCCGGCGCGTATCGCCCGCATGGGCGGTAGCATTGACTAACGAGTTTCTAAGGGAGGGAGGTACACCCCGTGTTAAAGAGTTATCTAGCGTCGGTAATTCTACTTATGAAACCAGGCGATGGACGAGGAGTGATGTTGAAAATGGTAGGGCGTTGGCGAAGGAAATCAACCCGAACTCGCCACTCTTAACAAACACAATCACAGTGACCAACTTTGGTTATGTTACTCTTGGAAATCATCCTACAAATCGGATTCCGGTAGAATTGGCTTCATGGATAGCGTTGGTTTTGGCAATGCCGGAAAAGGTCGACATTGAGTCAATGCCCACCGAGATTCCAAATCCGTTTTCGCCTCTCGCATGGACCACAGACATTGTGCCTCTCCATTTCAATGCCATCAACATCAGAAACCAAGCGGGAATCGGGGAGATTGAGTTCTACAAGCCCGGCATACGAACTATCGTTAGGAATACAGTTGAAAGCGTTGAGAAATTGCCACCGCCATACGACAAAGGATATGTTGGTTTGAACCACACGGTATTGGACTTTTCTCTGGCAGGTAAGCTTTTGTACCCGAAGACTTTTTCTCAGACTCACAAGGTTTATGAATCTGGTAAAGTGAAAGAAAGTGTTATAATAATTGGAACGGTTCAATCTTTTTTGCCCATCCCCGCCAAAACAGATTTGCGTCCACCACTTCTGGTCACGACGAAGATTTTTGATTCAAGGACTACAAATGGAACGTACTCATATAGTTCAGACAACCATGGATGGCTCTCCGAGAAGGATGTGAATTCACCTTACGTTCAAGATCAAATCCTAGCCGAGATGGCAGGACTTCGGAGATCAGATCGAGGCAAGAATGTGGCGATAGCTATAGCATTTATCATTGTCCTGTTTCTTCCAGTAATACTGTTCAAAAGGAAAACACATGAAACGAGAAATCAAGTATAGCGTTATTATGAGTTCATGGCTTGTGGCGACCAGCTTTTTGCCGCTGGCGAATGCGATGAAAGGCCCTTATCAATGTGGGCATTATAAGACCTCTGGTAAAAATATGTTCTATGGTTCAGACGTCCAAAGCTGCAATCCCACCTGTACTGGTGGCAAGTGCACCGTTTGGTATGTTTCTGTTGCCTCGATTTGTAGCGGAGGGGTAGACGAAACTGCGCTACCGTGCAAGTATTGTTCTGAATATCATGACGATGGGTTCGTACTGGGGCATAAGTATAACGGTTACTGTGACGTGGCTAACAGTGACCCTCTGGTTTGCGGTTGTTACACCTCGGATTTCAGTATGCCAATTCAGGAGCAAGACTATCCATCAATTTATGCGGTTGGTGGCAAGAATTGCTACAAGTGCCCGGCTCATTGAACATCTGGTCTAGACGTTGATTTCAGACTTTCAGCGTATGGTTGTTTGCCACCGCGGTGCCAAAAACAGTATCTGCTTTTGGCTCTTCCGCAGCATTGACCGTGTCTAATCTATTATTTCAATTACGTGACTTCCGCCGAAGCAGTCTCTATCCTATTTTGCGAATAGGTTAATTGCAACAGTATAGACGCCTCAAGTCAAATCGTATGAGTCGATTCTCACGTGTCGCCCTGGCAATCGCCTCCGTTTGTCTGTTGCTATTTGGCGTCAGCAAAATTTGGCTAACAATGCAACCCGGAGCTGGACTTGATGGTCCAGATCCGGTGTTTTCATTTATGTCAAGAAAGGAGCTACTAGTGCTCGCTGGCGGAATCGAGTTGGCTTGCGCAGCATGCTTTTGGCTCAATCTTCCTGCTTCACAAAAGGGACTGCTGATGGCGACGCTCGGGACAATCGTCATGGGTTATAGAGTGCTTTTGATAATAACCACGAAACAGTTTGCGTGCCATTGCTTTGGCGGACTGGGCAGATTTCTGCATATGAGTGACACCCTTGAGGCGTTTACGTCAATATCCATATTGGCACTGAGCATCGTGGCTGGTCACTTCATAAGTATAACTGAACGGGGGAAGATTCCCGATAATCCGCCGTCATAGTTTCAATACACGTTGGCAAATGTAACTGGCGCTGGTTCGCCCCGGGTTTTTCGGGGATTGCTAACAAACCTAAAGTGTTTCGTGATTCAAGGCATTCATCAAGTTCTGATGGTGAGTCTCGCAAGAGTTGTTTTCCTGCTCTTGTTGGTTGCTGTTCTGGGAAATGGTCCAAGGGGGGAGCTCCAAAATGTTGACCGCATATGGCAACCAGAGGCGCTTCCGTCGCCATCGACCTACGCTGCCTCGTGGGATGGTGCTCACTATTTGCACTTGGCATACGACGGATATAAGAAGCAAGATGAATCCTGTGCGTTTTATCCCCTATGGCCTTTGACCATGAAGGTTGTGCTGGCGGCCACGGGTGCCTCCAAGATGACAGCGGTTTGGATCGGGCTGGTACTCTCCAACGTGCTAGGAATCGCGGCGGTGCTGCTCTTGGGCCGGTTGTTTGAGGAATCCGGGGGGAAGGGATGGTCTGAGCAGTCGTTGATCCTGTTCAGCTTGGCACCGGGGGCGATGTTCCTCTCAGTCATCTATTCGGAACCGTTGTGCATGTTGCTGGCCGCGGTGTTTTTCCTCGGTCTGCGGCGGGAACGATGGTCCTGGGTGGTCCTCACAGGATTTCTCCTGCCGCTGTCGCGTGCGGTGGGGATCTTCTGCCTCGCCCCGCTCGCTTGGCGCGCCCTCCAACGGCGCACGGACTGGCGCGCGTGGGCAGCATGCCTCGCGCCCCTGGCTGGTTACGCAACCTATTTCCTGCTCATGCGGCACTGGACCGGCAACGCGTTCGAAGGTTTCACCGCCCAGAAGAACTATCCCAACCAGCCCTCCCTAGGGAACATCGCGAATCTACCGCAGTTCTTCCGCTCGTTTTTCGACGTGGAAACCGTTTTTGGGATGCTCGATGGCGGACTGGACCGAGTGTTGTTCGTGCTGTTGCTGCTCACGCTGCCAGCCCTATGGCACACCAACAAGGAGTGGTTCTGGTGGACGGTTTTCGTGGGCATCATACCGGCCATGAGCAACTGGTTCTTTTCTTACCGGCGATTCTTGGTCATGGCGTTCCCGGTGTTTTTCATCTGGGGCAAGTGGCTCAGCCCGCCCGACAAAAAATGGTTGTTCTGGTATTACGTTGGATTATCCGCGATTTTGCAGGGAGTGCTGCTCTGGCGATACGCCAACTTCATATGGGCGGGATGAACCCCGATCTGGAACGAAACGGACGAACGCGACGGCATCTTTCGCAGGATGACGTCCGGCAAGAGTCTCTCCTGCCTCCTCCACGCCTTAGGTAATACATGAAGAACCAACTTCCCGCAGCGTGGGCCCGGCCGACGCAGTCGCAATTCCTGCGCTCCGGTGGACGCGACCGTGTCGTTCTTGGCAAGAACGGCTTCACGTTGATAGAACTGCTGGTGGTCATCGCCGTAATCGCGATCTTGGCGGCTTTGCTGCTGCCGGGAATCGGCAAAGCGAAAGCGCGGGCGCAGCAGACATATTGCGTCAACAACCACAGGCAACTGGCCCTGGCATGGGGCCTCTATGCGGACGACCACACGGACCGGTTGGCTTTGAACCTCGATTCAATCGATAATCTGGGTGTGCCGACCAACTGGGTAGCGGGTCATATGCTGCGGGCCACGGAACAGCGCGACACCGCGTCGCTCACCGACACGACCCGCTCGCTGCTGGCACCGTATGCGCCGGCCTCCGGGCTGTATCGCTGTCCGGCCGATCGCAGCCGCAATGTCCGCTCGGTCTCCATGAACTGCCGGTTGGCCCCGTTTCGGCTGAACGGAGAGATGCCCAGTTGGAACGGAGGCGGGGGTGCTAAGTTCCGAACCTACTACCGGCGCGGAGAGATCAGCGCACCGTCGGAGATCCTGCTCATCCTCGATGAACGGAGCGACTCGATCAACGACGCCTCCTTCGCGACCGACCTCTCGAACACGTCGAACCCCGAGGGCGACGGAGCGGCCAATCCCTACGCACTGATCGATTATCCGGCTCGGTATCACAGCGGAAGCGGCGTCTTCAGCTTCATCGACGGCCATATCGAAGCAAGGCGATGGACGGAACCGGCCCTGCTGGTCCCGTTGGGCGAGGCACAGCCCCGGATCCACGTCGCACCCGGCAGCGCGGATCTCCGCTGGCTCCAGGCCCACAGCGCGGAACCAAATTAGATTTGGAAACTGATTTTGAACCCGAACTCCGAAGTGGAAGCCCCGAAGGGGCGGGACATCCCAGCCCAGGGCAACGCCCCGGGTTCCGATTCCCAAACCGACCCAGCCCTGAAGGGGCGCACATAACGTGACGGTTCGTCTCGGTCGCCCTTACAGGGCTGGCGACCTTCCTTCCGGCTACCCAGGGCGTTGCCCTAGGCTGGGATGTTTCAGGCCGTTGGCCTACCACTTCGGAGTTCGGGTTTAACCGCTGATGAACGCTGATCTGCGCGGATGGTGGAAACTGGGTCGGCAAAGGTCGGAAAAGCTCTCCGGGTGTTTCTATTCCAAGTCTTTCAGATCTGTGTCCATCAGCGTCGATCAGCGGAATCAACTTCGTAGATTGGTCTGCACATCATGGCTGCCACTGAGGTTCCACCAGCCCAGCCCCGTCGCCGCGGCTTGATGCGGGGCTTCGGCCTGCTCGCACGTTTCGGTTTGGTCGGCGCAGCGACTACGCTCTTCGATCTCGGGTTGTTCAACCTTCTCAGCGGTCAGTGGGTAGGATTGTCCTTGGTGCCGGCCCATCTGCTGGCTTCGGTCGTCACGCTCACCGCCAGTTTTTTGGGGCAGCGTAATCTGGTGTTTGCCGGACAAGACGGGCAGTTGAGCAGTCAGGCGGTGCGGTTCGTCCTGGTCACGGTCGTGGGTGTGGCCTTGGTGCAAAGCGCCGTGATGACCGGGATGGCGGCGATGCTGGAGCACGGCCATGGCCATTGGAGGCTCTTGGCATCCGTGCAGCCGGAGCACTGGTTGGTGACGATGCGCAATGGAGCCAAGGCTGCGGCGATGGTCGTCGGCATCGCTTGGAACTTCTGGTGGTTCCGCCACTGGGTGTTCCGGGGCGACAGGCCGTGAATGAAGGAAGCGCCTTGGGGCACCGGGTGTGGGCGGATTGGCCTGCAGCCCGCTCGGCGGACTGAAAAGTCCGCCCTCCCGGAGTCGGGTTTAAAGGAAACCCGCCCACACCAGGTGCCACACACCCGCCTGGCCCCCGTGGAGCGGGTGCCTACTATTCGGCCAGCAGCTTCTCCACCTTCGCGGCCAGTCCGTCCCGCGCCTCGAGGTCGCGCAGGTTGCCTTTCTTGTCGATCAACCACATGGACGGGATGCCGCGGATGCCGAACTCCTTGCCGAACTTGTTCCCCCAGCCTTCGCCGTCGAAGTACTGCACCCAGGCCATCTTGCGCTTCTTAACGAAGGCTTCGAGCGTGTCCTTCTCCTGGTCGAAGCTGATGCCGACGATCTCGAAGCCCTTCGGGTGGAGCTTCTCGTAGGCGGCGAGGACGTTGGGCAACTCGCCGATGCACGGACCGCACCAAGTCGCCCAGAAATCGATGAGCACGACTTTGCCCTTCAGGGCGGCGACGTCCACCGCGCGGCCGTCGATGGCCGTGAACTTCAGGTCCAGCGGCTTTCCGATGCGCTCGGTCTTCTTCTGCTCGGCGAGGATCTCCTCGCGGGCTCCCGCCGCCATCTTCTTGAACTCGTCCGGCGCCTTCGACGCCTCGACTTCCTTGGTGATGGCGATGCCCTTCTCGCCGCCCAATCCCTGCGCCACTTCGAGCAACGCGCCATAGACCTCGGGCCGGTCGGGGAAATCTTTCTGGATGGACCGGATCTGCGCCTCGAACTCGGCGAGCATCGCCTTCATGCCCTTCCCTTCCAGCTTCCGCGCCGCGGTCACGGCCTCGGACATCCGCTTTCCGAACGCATCGCCCGGAGCGGGCGCCGCGGCGGCGCCGCCGCTGTTCCCTGCCCCGCCGCCTTTGCCGACCAGCGCGACGAGTTCGTCCTCGCGAGTTTTGACGCCCAGCGACACGGCCGCCTTGAGCATCTCGGTCCGGAGTTCTTTCGCGTCGTCCGCGTGGGCGTGCTTCGGGAAGCGCGCCTGGAATTCCTTGGCCTTGTCGGCGGCGACCGCGGCGGATTCGCCCATCTTCAACCGGAAGGCGTCGTACTCGTCTTTCGTGGGCTCTTTCTGGTTCCACTCCGCGGGCGGCACCGGCGGGGTGGTGGCGGCGATGATGTCCTTCCACGCGGCGTCGCCGTCGTCGGGCAGGAGGTTCTTTGTCCCGGCAGCGGGCGTGGCGGCGGGTTTCGCCGGATCCGCGGCGTGGACGGGAGCGAGGGCCGCGGCGATCAGGGCGACCAGAAGGAGGCGGTTCATTTCTCGGAAGGTGACGACACCGGGAGCACTTGCCAAACGATAGTTGGCCCGGGCGATCTCGGACCGGCGGCATATCGCCGAAGTCCACCCGCACCCGGATGGGATGCGAATGGTCCTGGTGCAGCCCGATGGCGGCCGCCGTCCTCGGAGTGGCACCGGGCGCAGAACTTCAGTGTGAGCGGCTTGCCGGGGTCCGGCTTCGGCGAATCTTCGGGGAAGAAGAACCGCGAACGCGCCTGCTCCGCGATGTGTCGCCCGATCGCTGCCGCCAACCGCGCGTCGAGCACCGGCTTCATCGTCAGGTCCTGCACGATCGAGAAATAGGCCGCTCCCTCGCCGGTCTTTAGGAAGCACGGGCCCGAGCGAGGATCTGGAAGGCAGGAGATCCGGAGCTTCGCCGCTCCGTTCCTGTTTTCCAGATCGGTCGCTTACACGGAGCCGATCGCACTCCTCGGCATCTCGGGTCTGTCTCGGACGCGGATTCCCCGCTCTGGCGAGCGAAGTTGAATCCTCTGGGAATATCGGCACTCTAGCTTCCGATGTTCCGCACGTTGACCTTGATGATGTTGCTGGTGTCCACGGCTTTCGCCCAGACACCGGCCGATTCCTCCCCGACGAAACCGCTCACCGACCTGGAAAAAGCCGAGAAGGCGGTGAAGCTCCCCAGCGGTCTCCGCTACGAAGTGCTCGTGATGGGCGGTATCGCGGAACCGGTCTCTCTCCAGTTCAGCCCGGACGGTCGCCTCTGGTTCACCGGCCGGCGCGGCGACATCTGGGCCTACGACCTCGCCACCAAGAAGCACGACCACATCGCCAAGCTCGACGTCTGCTGGGAACCGACGCCGGGGCGCGAAGCCAACGAACGCGGGCTGCACGGCATCGAGTTCGATCCGGGCTACCTCAAGAACGGCCTGCTCTATCTGCACTATGCCCCTTGGGCACCGACGAACGCGACCGCTTGGAGCAACCGCGTCTCCCGTTTCGCCGTCGACCACCCGGCCCGCGCTACCGGCCTGAAGATGGATTCCGAGAAGATCCTGCTCACGGTGCCGAGCCTCCGGGGCTTCCACCAAGGCGGCGCGATGGGCATCAACCCGCGCGACGGCAAGCTCTACGTGACCACCGGCGACAACAACGTGTCATCCGATACCGAGAAGTTCTGGGCCGACACGAACAATCCGCCGCAGGTGCTCGGCGCGCTCCAAGGCAAGACCCTCCGCATCAACCTCGACGGCTCCATCCCGATCGACAACCCGTTCGTCGGCCGCGCGGATGCGCATCCCGCCGTCTACACCTACGGCCACCGCAACCCATATTCCCTCAACATCGACCGCACCACCGGCAACGTGTACGTCGGCGAGGTGGGCTTCGACCGTAAGCAGGACTGGGAGGAGATCAACTGGCTTCGCCCCGGCAAGAACTACGGCTGGCCGCGCTGCATGGGCACCAACTACGCGACCTACGGCGGCGTGCCGTGCCCGTTGCCGGACGCGACCGAACCCTGGATCTCCTGGATCCACGAGGGCGGTTCCAACGCGACCAGCGGCCCGGTCTACCGGCCCGCCGGCAAGGGACATGATTTTCCCCAGGCTTTTCACGGCGGCATGTTCTACGCCGACTGGGTCCGCAAATGGATCCGCTTCGCCACGGTCGATCCCTTGAGCAACACGGTGGTGAAGACCGAACCGTTCGCGCGCGGCATGACCGCGGGCGTGATGGCGATGCAGCTAGGGCCGGACGGCGCTCTCTACTTCGTGGAGTACGGCGGCTGGTTCACCGGGGTGGCGAGCGACAAGCTGGCGCGCATCGTGAAGGAATAGCCGGTCGCCCCTGGCGGCCAAAGCCGGCAGAGATCATTGGTTTCTGATACGCGCGGCGGTCGAGAACGCGCCCGGGGTATCCCCCGGCGCTCCGCGGAGGTGGCCCGGGCGGCGGCTCCGATCCGCTTCCTTGGCGGCCGGACAAGCCAGGCCGCGCCCCGGCCTCCGACCCAGCACAAAAGTTTCGTGTGGCGGTCTCCGTTTCCCGGCTATCATCGGTCTCCCATGAACTGGCAAAATGTCGTCTGGACCTATATCGCGCTGCTCGTCGTCGGAGGCGCGATCGGCTACGTGAAGGCGGGTAGCAAGATCTCCCTCTTCGCTTCCCTGGGTTTCGCCGTGCCGTTGGTGCTCGCGCTGCTCCTGCGCTGGCCGACCGACGTGTCGCTGGTGGTGCTCGGGATCCACTTCAGCTACTTCGCGGTCCGGTTCGTCCGGACCAAGAAGTTCATGCCCGGCGGTCTGCTGGCCGCGGGCTCGCTCGCCGCCGGATTGTTCGCCTTCTTCGCCACCCGCTGATCCCGCACCAGGCCGCGGACCGGTGACGCCATCGCGAGCCACGTCTCGCCCCGTCTCAGATCCCGCCCGACGGCCATCCGCTCCGCGTTCCCCGTTCCGCGTTTCTCCGCACATGTCTCCTCGCGATCTGCCGGTCTGGCAGCTGCACGCCGATATCGTCCGCGTGCTCACCGAAGGCAACCAGCTCGTCCTCGTCGCGGCCACCGGCTCCGGCAAGACGACCCAGGTGCCGCAGATGCTCCTCGACGCCGGGCTCGCCGGCGACAAGCGCATCGTCGTCCTCCAGCCGCGCAGGGTCGCAGCGCGCACCGTCGCCTCGCGGGTGGCGTGGGAACGGGACAGCAAGCTCGGCGGCGAGGTCGGGTACCAGGTCCGTTTCGAGGACCACCTTTCCCGGGCCTCGCGGCTGTGCTTCGTCACCGAGGGAATCCTGCTGCGCTGGCTGCAGGACGACCGCGATCTCGACGACGTCGGCGTCGTGATGTTCGACGAGTTCCACGAGCGGAACCTGCTCAGCGACGTCGCGCTCGCCTTGGTGAAGCGCCTGCAACAGACCACCCGGCCCGACCTGAAGATCGTGGTCATGTCGGCGACGCTCGAGGCCGGACCGGTCGCCCGTTATCTCTCCGACGACGACGACGCGCCCGCGCCGATGCTCGCGTCGGAAGGCCGCACGTTCCCTGTGTCGGTCCGCTGGGCCGAGTACGGCGACGAACGTCCCGCCTCGGAGCAGGCCGCGGACGCCGTCGAGCGCATCGTCCGCAACGGCGATCCAGGCGATATCCTGGTGTTCATGCCTGGCATGGGCGAGATCAACTCGACGATCAACGCGCTGCGGGACGCGCGCCTCGGCGAGCGCTGCGCGTTCATCCCGTTGCACGGCGACCTGCCACCGGAGGACCAGGACCGCGCCTTCCAAGCGAGCGAAGTGCGCAAGATCGTCGTCTCCACCAACGTCGCCGAGACCAGCGTCACCATCGACGGCGTCTGCCATGTCGTGGATGCCGGGCTCGCCCGCGTCGCACGCCACGACGCGGAGCGCGGGATCCAGACGCTCACCGTGGAGGCCATCAGCCGGGCGAGCGCCGACCAGCGGTCCGGGCGCGCGGGCCGGACCGCGCCGGGGACCTGCTGGCGCCTCTGGACCGAGAGCGCCCATCTGGACCGTCCCGCGAAGAACACCCCGGAGATCCAGCGCGCCGACCTCGCGGAGGTCGTGCTCCTGCTGCACTCGCTCGGCATCCGCGAGGCCGCGCGCTTCGATTGGCTCGACAAGCCCGACCTCGCCGCGGTCGTCCGCGCCGAACGTCTGCTCACCACTCTCGGCGCGCTCAAGACGCAACCCGATGTGTCGTCTCTGGGCGCGGGCTCCGGGACGCGGGCTCCGGGACGTGACCATTCCGATCTGACCCCGATCGGACGGCAGATGCTGCGCCTGCCGATGCACCCGCGCTATTCGCGCATGCTCGTGGAAGCCTCGCGCCGCGGTTGCGTCCCCGCGGCCGCACAATGCGCCGCGTTGGTGAGCGGACGCGACCTGCTCATGCGCCTCGGACGGGACGACGGCCATGTGAAGGAAGCTCGCGAGCTGTTCGAGGGCAGCGCGCTCACGGATTTCCACACGCTGATGCGGGCGCAACAATTCGCGAAGAACGCGCGCTTCGATGTCAACCAATGCCGCCGCCACGGGGTCCACGCGCAATCGGCGCGGCAGGTCGAGGACACCTTCCGCCAGATCTTGCAGATCGCCGAACGGGAACGCCTGATCCAAGACGAACCGACGGCGGACGCGGCGGGCACCGACCGGCCTTCGCACACCGATCCGGATGCCTTGGCCAAGTGCCTGCTCGCCGGGTTCATCGACCAGCTCGTCGTGCGGCGCGACAGCGGCACGCTCGATTGTCTACTGACCGATGGCCGGACCGGCACGCTGGTGCGAGAGAGCGTCGTCACGTCCCCCCTGTTCGTGACCGCGGCGATCCGCGAGGTGGACGGACGGACGGGCCGGATGACCTTGCTGACCTTGGCGACGGCCGTGAAGCAGCCGTGGCTCGAGGAGCTCTTCCCTCAGCATATCACGACCACGACCGACCACGTCTTCGACCGACTGCACAAGCGCGTGGCGGCCATCCGCCAGGTACGTTGCCTCGGGCTCGTCATCGGCCAGGAGCATCAGCGCGACGTCGAGCCGGCGGCATCCGGCCGCGCGCTCGCGGATGCCTTCGCGAAGGGCTGGTTCGAGCTGCCGAAGCTGGACCACGAGGTGAAGCAGTTCATCGCCCGCGCCGATCTGCTGGCCACCGCGCGGCCGGAGCTGGAGTTCCCGCGGTTCGATGGCGCGGCGATGTTGACGGCGCTCACCCGGGCTTTCGACGGCCTCACGCTGGTCAAGGAGGCGCAGGCCGCCGAGTTGCGGCCTCATTTCCGCGCGCACTTGGGCCCGGAGCAGACCGGCTGGCTCGACGAACTGCTGCCGACCACGGTCCGCTGGCCCGACGGCAAGACGTTGAAGCTCACCTATCCCGAACCCGGCCACGACGAGGAGGACGGTCCGCCGTGCCCGTCGGTGCAGGTGAAACTGAGCGAATGCTGGCAGCTGAAGGAACATCCGGTCCTGGCCGAGGGCAAGATCCCGGTGAAGATCTGGCTCCAGGCGCCCGATGGCAAACGCCTCGACAGCACGACCGATTTTCCCGCTTGGAAGGCGGGCGCCTATCCCAAGCTCCGCGCGACCATCAAGGCGAAGCATCCCGGTTTCGCCTGGCCGTGAGCCCCGGTGGGTCCGCAGAAGGATTCTCTTGGGCATCATACCCAGTTGGGGTAATCTCTGGTGGAACCGTTGGCGGGTCCCCCCCGGCGACCCGCTCGGCTTGCAGGGCAAGCCGCCCACAAAATGAAGCCTAGTTCTACCGGTATCCACCCAGAGTCGGTATCGGTCGCGCCTGGCGTCCGACAAAGGCCAGGCCCGGCTCACAGCGGCGTCACCCGCACGGCTGTGAGGAGGTCACGCCACACCTTTCGCGATGGCGTGCAGCCTGGAGGCACCTGGGTCGCGGCGGTGCCGGTCGCCACGGCCTGACGGAGCCAGACGGCCGGGTCGTCCGACCGGGCGACCGAGGCGACCGCGCCGGCCAAGAGCGCGTCGCCCGCCCCGACCTGGTTGCGCGGCGTCACGCGAGGGGCGTCCGCCGAAAGCCATACCCCCAGCCCCGCGTTCCGGAGCCACGCCCCGTTCTCGCCGCGCGACAACAGCACCCAACCGCCCGTCCTCACCGACAGCGCGGTCACCGCGCGTCGTAGCGAGGCTTCGGTCCGGAGTGGTCTTCCTGCCCATTGCACCAGCTCGGATTCGTTCGGTTTGACCAGGAACGGGCGACACTCCGCGGCCAGGGCGAACGGCTCGCGGTCGCAATCGAGGAAGACCCGTCGGTCCGCCTCGCGGGCGCACCGTACCAGCTTGGCGTAGGTATCGCTCGGAGCGCCGAACGCCAAGGTGCCGGATACCACCACCGGATCCGACCGCATCGCCAAGGCCGTGGCCGCCGACAAGAGACGAGCCGCTTCGGCGCGGCCCACCCGCGGCCAAGAAGGATTGAAACGGTATTGCGGTCCGGTATCCGGGGTGACGACGACGTTGACACGGGTCGGCTGCCCGAGACGAAAGCGGGTGAAACGGATCTTCTCGGAACGAAGGCCGGCCGCCAGTTCATCCCCGGTCACGCCGCCCAGCGGGAGGAACAAGCGGGCTTCCGTCCCGAGCCACTTCAGCCAACGCGCCACGTTGACGCCTTTGCCGCCCGGCCAACGACGTTCGTCGATCAGCTCGTTCTTTTCCTCCGGCACGACTTCCCGGACGCGCCATTCCGCGTCCACGGCCGGGTTCAGCGAGAGGACCAACGGGGTCACGGCGGCGGTCCGGTCAAGGCCCGCTGATGTAGCGGACCCGGTATAATCTCAGACCGGTGCCGGTCGGTGCCGGATCGGTGAATGGCACCGCGGTCGTCGTCGTGAGCGCCTTGATCGGGGCTCCCACCGATCGCCAGACACCCAAGGATGCGGACAGGTCGTCGGTGGACTCGACCTGGTAGATGGCTCCGATGGTGCTATCGAAACTCACGGTGACCGGTCCACCCGGCGCCGTCGGCAGGGTGATCACCGCGGAAACAGATGTGGGAGGGGGCTTGACCGTACCGGTCACTTGACGGACCCGGAAGATCCGCAGCACACCGGCCGGCGCGGTTGGCACCTCGACCCCGGTGACCGGGCCTTTCGCCGTGACCACCGGCAACGCCGCAACCCAAGTGATCGACGAGGCGAACAGATCATCCGTGGACTCGACCTGGTACATCGCGCCGAGGGTGCTGGCGAAAGTGATGGTCACCGGCCCGCCGGGCGTCGCCGACGGCTGGATCACGGATGGGACATCGGTCGGTGGTGTGACCGTGCCCGACACTTGGCGGACCCGATAGACCTTCAAGCCATCGCCGGCGATCGCGGGCAACTCCACCACGGTGATGGCGCCCAACGCCGTGACCACCGGCAACGCAGGGGTCCAAGCGACGGGCGAAGCGAAGGCGTCCACGGCGAATTCGACCTGATACATCGCTCCGATGGTGCTATCGAAGCTCACGGTGACCGGTCCACCCGCCGTCGACGGCAGCGTGATCACCGCGGAAACAGATGTGGGAGGGGGCGTGACCGCGCCGGTCACTTGGCGGACCCGATAGACCTTCAATCCGCCGCCGGCGGTCGCGGGCAACTCCACCACGGTGATGGCGCCCAACGCCGTGATCACCGGCAACGCAGGGGTCCAAGCGACGGGCGAAGCGAAGACATCCGCGGTCGACTCGACCTGGTACTTCGCCCCGATGGTGCTGGCGAAGCTGAGGGTCAGAGGTTTGCTCGGATCCGCCGGTACGATGACCGTGGCCGGGATGTCGGTCGGCGGTGTCACCGTGCCCGACACTTGGCGGACCCGATAAACCTTCAAGCCGCCGCCGGCGGTCGCGGGCAACTCCACCACGGTGATGGCGCCCAACGCCGTGATCACCGGCAACGCAGGGGTCCAAGCGACGGGCGAAGCGAAGACA
>Ga0209443_1000243_pt1 | contig 36426 bp, 29 predicted proteins | sample LauGreBMM110DCMD_2_FD_187571 | JGI IMG/M metagenome (GOLD analysis project Ga0209443, IMG submission 187571) | Freshwater lake microbial communities from Lake Michigan, USA - Su13.BD.MM110.DCMD (SPAdes) (version 2) | ecosystem: Environmental > Aquatic > Freshwater > Lake | place: Lake Michigan... | reverse complement strand
GGGCGGAAGCCCGCGGCCCTCTTTAGACCCGTCCAGCTCTCATCCGGCTAGAACACCGGCGGGGCGGAAAGGCAAGGAGGAAGGGCGGCGAGTGAGCCAGTAAGCCAGTAAGCCAGTAAGCCAGTAAGCCAGTAGTAGGTCAGAGGAGACACCACCCCGCTGACTGGCTCACTTGCCCACTTGCCCACTTGCCGAACCGCTTCGCTGCTCCAGCCGACCGAGGATGCGGGAGAGCAGATGCAGCACCGCCCACAGGAAGACGAAGTGCAGGCTGCAGCCGATGGCCACGCCGGCAAAGACAATCACATCCGTCTTCTCTCTACCGACCCCCAACACAAAAAGCAGGACACCCAACGTACCCGACAAGATGGCCAGGCCCAAGAAGACGATCGCCACCGGATGCTCCGGCCCGGCTTCGGGCCGGCCTTCCGCGCGCTCGGCAAGCAGTATCATGCCACGGCAGGCCGGACACTCCGCCCACTCCCCGACACGGCCCGGCTCAGCTTCCAAGGTCGCGTCACAATGGTGACAGCGGTAGTCCATATCGGACCCTACGTCGTCGCCGGCGGCGCTGGCAAAGCCACACTGGCTCACCGGCTCACTGGCTCACTGGCTCACCTCAATGCCAGCCGCCACGGCCGTCGGCCGGCAGCATCCCGTGCGGAAAAGCGGCAGAGGACTGCCGCACTCCAAGACGCTGAAGCGACCTCGTCCGCCCGCCTGCCGCCGCAAGGTTTTGGAGTGCGGCAGTCCTCTGCCGCTTTCGGGGCGGCCCGTCCGTCCTCACCCACTGGCTCACTCATGCGTCCAAGGTGTATTCCCCGCCCGCGCGGCCACCGCTCTGCGTGGTCCTTGCGGCCACCTTCTTACCGCCACCGCCACCGCCGCCCATGCCATCTAGGCGTTTGATGACACCGTCCAGCTTCACCGACACCACCTCGAACTTGCCGGCCGCTTTGCTGGCCGCGTTGCCCACGCTCTCGAGCCCGGCGGTCGCGAAGCGCGCCATCACCACCATGGCCTGCCGCTCGGTCTCGCCGAAGGCGTTCTGGTTCTCGATGATCTCGTCGCGCAGTTGGTTCCTGTCGCGCGGACGATAGCCATCCCGATCATAGCCTTTTTTCAGGTCGCCCTCTTCCCGTCGGAGGCGGCGCGCCTGAGGGCCTCGGCCCGGGGCCTCGTCAAAGTACTGGCGCAGGCCTGGTCCTCACCGCACGGATCCCGCTCGGACCGGCTGGCAACCCCGTTTCACAGCGCGCTGTCGCGACCGATGCGCCAGAGCTTGCCGTCGCTGCGGACGAACAACGATCCGGCGGCGATGGACGGCGTCCCGATCACCGCTTGGGCGAGGTCCAGCTCGCTGACGACCACGCCGTCCGGTTTGGACGGGTCGACGACCTGCACGAGGCCCCTCTCGTTCACGCAATAGAGGAAGCCTCCGGCCGAGACCGGCGTCGCGCTGAACGGCCCTTTCAGCCGGAGCTGCCAGAGCCGCTTGCCGTCGGCCGCGTCGGCGCAGCTGAGGATGCCGCCATCGTTCATCGTGAAGACCCGGTCGCCGAGCACCAGCGGGCTCGATGTGCCCGGGCGCATCTGCGACGAGCGCCAGAGCTGCTTGGGCGGTTGTCCGGGCGCGGCGGGCTCGAGCACGGTCAATCCTTGCGAGGGCACGTAGAGCTTGCCGTCGCTCACGGTCGTGGACGGCACGGTCGAGGCCCCGTCGTCGTAGCTCCACACCGTCTTTCCGGTCGCGGGCTCGACCACGGCGACGCCCTTCGAGGACTGGAGCGCCACGAGCGTCTTGCCGTCGGCGCCCTTGAGCAGGGAGGGCGAGGTCCAGTTCGCTTTCTTCGGGCGATCGATCTTCCAGCGGTTGAGGCCGGTCGCGGCGTCGAGGCCGGCGGTGAACGATTCGCTGTCGTTCTCGACCTGCGCCACGAGCACGCCGTCGGCCACGACCAGCGACGACGACATGCCGAGCGAGTTGCTGGCGTTGGGATAATCGCGTCCGAGGCCGCGGTACCAGAGCAGATCGCCGTCGAGGTCCAGGGCGGCGCAGTCGTTGGAGGAGAAGATGGCGAAGATCCGGCGTCCGTCGCTCGCGGGGCTCGGCGTGGCGGCGCTGATCTTCTCATGGGTCATGGTCCGGCCGGTCGCCCAGAACTGCCGTTCCCATCGGAGCGAACCGTCCGCGAGGTTGAAGCACAGCACGTGCAACCGGTCTTGCCGGGCGCCGCTGCTGGCGGTCACGAACACGCGGTCGCCGATGATGACCGGCGACGACAGCCCGCGCCCGGGAAGGTCGACCGCCCAGGTGACGGACCCGGTGTCGAGCTTCGTGGGCAGCTTGGGGCCGGTGGCGATGCCGTTGCCGGCGGGGCCGCGGAACTGGGGCCAGTCGTCGGCGCGGGCGGAGAGCGCGAGCAGGCAGGCGAGGCCGAGGGAAGGGAGTTTCATGGTGTCCTTGGAGACGGGTTGCCGGCGCGGTTCACTGGGTCGGGACGATCGGCGTGCCCAGGTCGTCGGTGACGCGGAGCTGGAACTGCCAGGTCTTGGTCCAGTCCTCGACCTGCTCGTTCTGGGTGCATTTCACGAGGAAGGTGTTGGAGCCGGCCTTGAGCTCCACGGGCACGCGGTATTGGTCGACCTCGGTGTTGCGGTGGTACTCCTCGCGGCCGAACAGGAACTTGCCGTTCACCCAGAGCTTCCAGCCGTTGTCGGTGCCGATGCGGACCTGCGCGGTGCGGGCCTTTTCGGACCAGAACTCCGCGTAGGCGTAGCCGGTGACCTCCTTGAGCTCCGTGAACGGCTGGTTGAAATCGATCAAGCCGTAGTCGCTTTTGGTGACGAGGTCGACCCAGCGGACCTTGGCGGTCTTGCCGTCGGCTTCTGCGGCGAGGTCGACGGATCGTTCGGGCGCGAACGCCTTCTCGAAGCCGGCGCCGCCGGTGTTGTCGAAAGGCCCGATGAGCTTCCATCGCGTCACCCAACCGAAGGCCGCCTGGAGGTCCACCTTCTCGCCGAGATCGGTCAGCCGTTTGGCGATGTCGCCGACCTGGTCGGCTTCGCGGGAATATCCCAGCGCGGAACGGAATCCGGCGATGGCGGCGGCTTTGTCGGTCGCGACGTCCTTGGCGGCGGCATCGACCCGCTCTTGGACGGCTTCGCGGCGGAGCTCGTTGCCCGGGTCGTTGATGAAGCCGGGCAGCAGCGCGCGCGCGGTCGCGGGCTCGGCGCGGCCGATCAGCTCGTACGCGAGGCGGCGCGCCTTGGGATGGTGCTTCACGTCGGCCAAGAACTTCCGGAGCTCGGCGACGGGCAGGGCGCGTCCCGCGGCGGCCTCGCGCTGGGCGATGGTCTCGGCGGCCGCGCGCAGCCAGTTCAGCGCGTAGTCGTTCGCGCCGTCCATCGCGGCGAGGATCGCGGGGACGGCTTTGGCATCGGCCGCGGCCACGCGCTTCCAGGCGGCGGAGGCGGGCACGTTCCCTTTGCCCTCCGCGGCGACCTCACGGAGCTCGCGGAGCGCCCCGGCGAGCGGGGCGGGTGCCGCCGCCGAGGCGGACGTCAGCGTCAAGGCCGAGGCGAGGCACAGGGCGCGGATCGGACGGTGGACCATCATGCGGCGGCACCGTACCGACCGGTCCGGTGATGACAAGCGTCACGGCGCCCCGGGGTGGACCGCCGTTCAGGGCACCGCGGGCCCGGCCGGCTTCGGTTCCGGTTCACCGCCCGCCGGCAGCAACGGCCCGGGCTTCGGGAGGTCGGCGGTGCCGAGCTCCTCGGGGAGCACGACCACGGCGATGCGGCGGTTCTTGGAGCGGCCTTCCGGCGTGGTGTTGTCGGTGAGCGGACGGAACTCGCCGCTGCCCGCCGCGCTCAGGCGCCGCGGGTCGACGTCGGCCCGCTCGACGAGGAAGCGCACCGCCGCGACGGCGCGTCCGGCGGAGAGCGCCCAGTTGTCGGTGAAGCCGTCGGGCGTGCGTGCGCGGATGGGCACGTTGTCGGTGTGGCCGATGACCTGGACCGGCCGCTTCGGGAACTGCGACAGGACCTTCGCCACCTTGAGCAGCACGGCCTGGCCCTCCGGCATCAGCGCGGTCTGGCCGGACGGGAAGAGCACGCGGTCGAGGATGTCCACGGTCAACTTGCCCTGGAGCTCGGAGATGGTGACGTCGCGGGAATCCAGCTCGGCGCGCATCTGCTGTTCGAGGCCCTGTTGCGCCTTGGCGGCCTGGGCGACCTGCTGCTCCAGCTCGGAAGCCTGTTCCCGGAGCGCGAGCACCTCGGCGACGAGCGCGGCGTTGGTCGCGGCGGCCTGCTCGGCGAAGCGGCGCGAATCCGCGGACGCATCCTCCGCGGCGGCGCGGGCGCGCCCGGCCTCGCGGACCTGGAGGAACCCGATCCCCAGCAGCAGCAGCGCCGACAAGATCGACGCGAAAATCCAGGTGCTCTTCGGCATGGCACGAATGCAACCGTCCCGCGGGTCCGGCGCAACGGCGAAAGCGTCCGCGTGCCCGCATGCCCGGGCGTGCCCCGGGGACCCATGGCGTCTCCCGGGCACGGGATGCGCCGGCCAGCAGGTCACGACCAGCGAGATCGCACCGAAGATCGGCGCCGATCCTTGGCCCGGGGCTTCCCGGGTGCGATAGACGAACGCATAGGCGGTCGACGTGTCCTTGTGGTTGATCGCGACGCCGGTGCTCGGCGCCGAGGTCGGCATCGGTCGCCACGTTCCCGGGTGCGAAGCCCGCGTGCGGCCGGTCGGTGAGGCTGGGCTGGGTGGCCTGTGTGGCGTCCGTATCCCGGCCTGCCGCCGACGAAGTCCGTTCCCGATGTTTGCCCTCGGCGGCGGTCCGTGCGAATCCTTCGGGGCCATGCGTTATCGTCGATTCGGCCGGACCGGTCTCCAGATGCCCGTGTTCTCCTGCGGGGGCATGCGGTACCAGCAATCGTGGTCCGACGTCCCCTGGGACCAAGTGGACAAAGCCGGCCAGGCGAACCTGGAGGCGACCCTCCACCGGAGCGTCGAGCTCGGCATCAACCACATCGAGACCGCACGCGGCTACGGCTCGTCGGAGATGCAGCTCGGCCCGGTGCTGGCGCAGTTCCCGCGCGAGAAGCTGATCGTGCAGACCAAGGTGATGCCGAAGCCGACCGCGAAGGAGTTCCGCGAGACCTTCGAGACGTCGATGGCGTACCTGAAGCTCGACCATGTCGAGCTGCTCTCCATCCACGGCATCAACAACCGCGAGCACATCGGGCAGACGCTCCGGCCGGGAGGTTGTCTCGACGAGGCCCGGAAGATCCAGCGCGAGGGCCGGGCGCGGTTCATCGGGTTCAGCACGCACGCGACGCCGGACGTGATCTCCGAGGCGGTCCGCAGCGACGAGTTCGATTACGTGAACCTGCACTGGTACTTCGTGAACGACCTCAACCGCGCGTGCATCGCCGAGGCCGCGCAGCGCGACATGGGCCTGTTCATCATCAGCCCGAACGACAAGGGCGGTAAGCTCTACCTCGGCCTGCCGAAGCTCCGCGCCCTGACCGCGCCGTTGACGCCGATGCAGTTCAACGACCTCTACTGCCTCGCGCGGCCGGAGATCCACACGCTCTCGCTCGGCGCCGCCAAGCCGTCGGATTTCGACGAGCACATCGCGGGGCTGGAGCACTACGAGCGTGCCGCCGAGGTGGTCGCGCCGATCGAGCGCCGGCTCCGCGAGGTGCTCGAGCAGGCCCATGGCGCGGACTGGATGCGCCGCTGGTTCACGAACCTGCCGGAATACTTCGACGTTCCGGGCGAGGTGAACGTGCTGGAGATCCTCCGCCTGCACACCTACGCGAAGCCCTTGGAGCTGACCGAGTGGGCGAAGTTCCGCTACAACATGCTGGGCAACGCCGACCACTGGTTCCCCGGCGAGCACGTCGGCAAGCTCGACCGCGAGCGCGTCCGTGCCGCCGTGGCGAAGAGCCCGTTCGCCGACCGCATCCCGGCGATCCTCGACGAGGCCCATGAGCTCTACCACGATGCGCCGGTCAAGCGGCTGAGCCAGTCCTGATAGGGCGCCGCGGGCCGTCCCCCGCCGTCACTTCAACGTCGCGTCCTTCGCTCCGTCGGCTTGGCGGTAGAGTCGGGTCGGGATGAGCGTCTCCTTGGGCACGTCGTCGCCGGCGAGGTATCGGACGATGTTCCGCACCGCGGTCTTGCCGATGACGTCCGGGAACTGGACCGGGTCGGCGTGGATCTTCCCGGCCTTGATCGCGGACCGCCCCTCGGGCATCCCGTCGAAGCCCACGACCTTGACCTTCGCGAGCTTCCCCGCCTTTTCCAGCGCGGCGACGGCGCCGAGAGCGCTCGGGTCGTTGATGGCGAAGATGCCGTCGAGGTCGGGATGCGATTGGAGCAGGTCCTCGGTCGCCTTCATCGAGCGGTCCTTGGCGGCGCCGCCGGGCAGGGTGGCCACCACGGTCATCGAAACGCCCTTCTCTCGCTTCTGGCGGGCGAGCTCGTCGTTGAACCCCTGGGTGCGGAGGATCACCGACTCGACCTCCGGATGGTCGAGGATGGCCACCTTGCCCTTGCCGCCGAGAGCCTCGATGAGGGCCACCGCGGCGAGCTTGCCGCCTCCGAAATTGTCGGTGGCGACATGCCCGGCGACCTTGCCTTCCTTGGCCAGCGACGCGATGTCGGCCGTGAAGACGGGGATGCCGGCCTTGTTCGCGTCGACGATGGACGTGCCGATCGCCTTGGAATCGCACGGGCAGAGGATGATGGCGTCGACTTTGCGCACGATGAAATCGATGACCTGGTTGCGCTGCTTCGCGGGGTCGAACTCACCGCTGGTAACGAGGGTGGTCATCCCGTGGATCTTGGCCTCGGCGGTCATCGCATCGGCCATGTCCTTGAAGAACGGGTTCGTGAGCGTCAGCACGGAGATGCCGATCACCGTCTTCGGCCGGTCGGCGGCGAGCAGCGAGGGGATGGAGACCAGGGCGGCGGAGGTCGCGATGGCGAAACGGCGGCGGGTGATCGGCTTCATGGAAGAGAGGCGAAGATGTTATGGTCTGTTGCCGGGCGCAACCTCTCGCCTAGCATCGCCCGCATCATGTCCGTCCGTGTCAAGATCTGCGGGATCACCAACCTCGCCGACGCCCGCGCCGCCATCGCCGCCGGCGCCGACGCCCTCGGCTTCGTCTTCGTGCCGGGCACGCCCCGCTATATCTCTCCCGACCTGGCCGGCGAGATCGTGCGGGAACTCCCGCCGTTCATCGCGCGCGTCGGGCTCTTCGTGGACGCCGAGACGCGCACCGTGGCCGAGGCGCTCGTGCGGTCGGGGATGGACACGCTGCAGTTCCACGGCGAGGAGACGCCGGATTTTGTCCGGCAGTTCCGGCGCGCGGTGAAGGTGATGAAGGCGTTCCGTGTGCGCGGCGAGGAGACGCTCACGCGGTTGCCGGCCTACGCGGACGCCGCGGATGCCGTCCTGCTCGATGCCTACGTCGCCGGAGCCCACGGCGGGACCGGCGCGCAGTTCGACTGGAAGCTGGCGGTCCAGGCCCGGGACCTGGGAAGGCCGCTCGTCCTCGCCGGCGGGCTGACGCCGACGAACGTCGCCGAGGCGGTGCGCACCGTCATCCCCTACGGTGTCGATGTCTCGAGCGGCGTCGAATCCGCACCGGGCCGGAAGGACCCCGAGAAGCTCGCGGAATTCGTCCGCGCGGCGAGATCGGCCTGACCGCGCGTCCCCTCCGCCCCGGCCCGGTCAGCCTCCGGCGACGATCTTGACGATCTCCAGGCGGTCGCCGGCGGCGAGGTCGCGCGAGGCGAACTCCGACGGCGCGACGGCGTCGCCGTTGTGCTCGACGACGACGCTGCGGGGCAGGAGGCCTTGCTGCACGAGGAACTCCTCGACCGAGCATGGCGACTCGACCGGCAGTTCACGTCCGTTGGCGACGATGGTCATCGGCGGCAGTCTGCGCCGGCCGGTCCTCGCGTCCAAGCCGGACGATCAACCCCGGGACGGTCGGAAGTGGCGGACAACCCGCGGGGCTTGGTTTCCGGCGGGTGCGATGGGAAGTGGCGTGCCCGGCGGGTGAATTAGCGCATACTGGCAGCCGTGTCGCGGGTTGGCAACCCGCTGGGCGTTGGTGTCTCCGGTGCGGACGGATTGCCGCTGCCCTGGCCGGCTACCAGCCGGCGACACGGCAGACTACCAGTCTGCGCTACATAGGTCCGCCACTTCCGATCACGGACGATCAACCCTGGGACGATTGCGAGACCGTCCGCTGGCCCCCTTCATCCTCGGCCGGTTTTCGGTTTCCTCGCGGTGCCGGCCTTCCGCACACTGGGTTCCATGACCATCAACGTCGGCATCGTCGGCACGGGATTCATGGCGGCGGCGCATCTCAAGGCCTATGCGCAGGTCCCGGGCGTCCGTGTCGCGGCGCTCTGCAACCCCAGCGGCCGCAACCTCGACGGCGATTTCTCCGAGGTCGCCGGCAACGTCGGCGACGGCGCGGCGTTCCGTTTGGACATGACCGGCGTCAAGGCGTACCGCGATCCGGCCGCCCTCTTCGCTGATCCGGAGATCCATCTGGTGGACATCACCACGCCGACCAAGACGCACGAGGCGCTCGCCGTCGCGGCATTGGCGGCGGGCAAGCACGTGCTGGTCGAGAAGCCGGTCGCCGGCACCAGCGCCGAGGCGCGCCGGGTCGTCGCCGCGGCGGCGGAGGCGGCGGAGCGCGGGATCTTCCTGATGCCGGCGATGTGCCTCCGGTTCTGGCCCGAGTGGGCCTGGGTGAAGCAGGCGATCGCCGATGGCCGCCACGGGAGGGTGCTCAGCGCGCGGTTCCGCCGCGTCGCGCAGCCGCCGGCTTGGGGCCACGGCCATTTCCTCGACGGCGCCACCTCGGGTGGCGCGCTGCTCGACCTGCACATCCACGACGTGGATTTCGTGCGGTATTGTTTCGGTGCGCCCCGGTCCGTGTTCGCCTCGGGCCACACCAAGGTCAGCGGGGCGATCGACCACGTGCTGGCGGTCTACCAGGTCGAAGGCGGCGCGACGGTCAGCGCCGAGGGCAGCTGGGCGATGAGCGACGGGTTCGGCTTCAACATGGCCTACACGGTGAACTTCGAGCGGGCCACGGCCGACTACGACATCGCCCGCGGCGCCGATGCGCTGAAGCTGTTCGTGCCCGGACAACCGGCGGAGGTGCTCCGACCGCCGGGCGGCGACGGCTATGTCGGCGAACTGGCGCACATGGCGGAATGCATCCGCACCGGCCGCGCCCCCAGCGTGGTGACGGCCGCGGACGGCGCCGAGGCGGTCGCGCTCTGCGAGGCCGAGGCGGCCTCGATCCGCTCGGGTAAGATCGTCGTCCTCGCCTGACCCGCCATGGAACTTCGCTCCGGTCACCGGCCGCGTCCCCGGCTCACCCACGCCGTGTTCGATTGGGACGGCACGTTGTCCTTCATCCGCGCCGGTTGGGCCGAGGTGATGCTGGACCAATGGATGGCCCTCTTGCCCGCGTTGCCCGGCGAGACCGCCGAGGCGCGACGGCTCAAGGCGCACGACGACATCTGGGGACTGAACGGAAAACCATCCATCCATCAGGCGGCGCGGTTGTCCGAGCGCATCCGCGAACGGGGAGGGGCCGTGCAGGAAGCCCAGGGACTTGAGCTCGGATATCAGCGGAAACTCGGCGAAGTGGTCGGCGGCCGGATCGCGGCCATCCGCTCCGGGGCGTCGTCGCGCGAAGCCTGGCTGGTGACCGGCGCGCGGGCGGTGGTGGAGGCGCTGGCGGACCGCGGCCTGGTGCTGCATGTCGTGAGCGGGACGCAACGGCGCTTCGTCGCGGACGAGGCGGAGGTGCTCGGGATGTCGGGGTATCTCGGAGGGCGCATCCACGGCCCGGTGGACGCGACGGACACGGCCTACTCGAAACGCGGTGTGATCGATGCCATCCTGCACGAGCAGGGCATCACCGGCGACGAGATGGTGGCGTTCGGCGACGGCCATGTGGAGATCGAGCAGAGCAAGGCGGTCGGCGCCCTGGCGGTCGCCGTGGCGACGGACGAATCGGTCTTCCATTCCGGCCGCACCGATGCCGCCAAGCGGGACCGCCTGATGGGAGCCGGTGCCGATCTGTGCATCCCGGACTTCCGCGACCTTGGTCCGCTCCTGGAAGCGTTGGGCGTGGCATGACCCGTCCGGACGACGGGCGCCTCCGGTCCGCGGCGGGCGAGGCGTCCTGCGATCAGGATCGTTTTGCCGTTGTACCGGCCTTTTGGCGCGTGGTTCTTTAGCGCCAACACATGGAACCATCCGACCAGATCCCGCACCCGGCCGCTCCGGAGCCGCCTGCGGCCTCCATCTCGGGGCGGTTGCTCTCGCTCGATGCCCTGCGCGGGTTCGACATGTTCTGGATCATGGGCGCCGATTCCCTCGGGCCGGCGCTCGCGGCCATCAAGGGCGGACCGGTGCTGCATGCCGTCGCGGAGCAACTGGACCACGTGGCTTGGAGGGGTTTCCATTTCGAGGACCTGATCTTCCCGATGTTCGTGTTCATCGCCGGGGTCTCGCTCGTCTTCTCGCTCGGCAAGATCATCCCGAGGCACGGCAAGGACGCCGCGTTCACCCGGGTGCTGCAGCGGGCGGTGCTGCTCTATGTGCTCGGTCTCTTCTATTACGGCGGGTTCTCCACGCCGTTCTCGCAGATCCGGCTCCTGGGCGTGCTGCAGCGGATCGCCATCTGCTACGGGGTGACCGGGTTCCTGTTCATCTACTTCCGGCCGCGGACGCTGGTCGGGATCGCGGTGTCGGTGTTGCTGGGATATTGGGCGTTGTTGGCGTTGGTGCCGGTGCCGGGCCTGGGTGTCGCGAGCTTCGAGGAGGGGAAGAACATCGTGAACTGGTTCGACTCCCGGTTCCTGCCCTTGCGGAAATGGGACGGCGACCACGACCCCGAGGGCGTCCTGAGCACGTTGCCGGCGGTGGTGTCGAGCCTCTTGGGCGTCTTCGCAGGGATTTTCTTGCGTGATCCGAAGCGGACCCCGTCCGAGAAAGCCTTCCATCTGGCCGGGGCCGGCGTCGCCCTGCTGGTCCTCGGGTATTCTTGGGGCGCTTTCTTCCCGATCATCAAGAAGCTGTGGACCTCGCCGTTCGTGCTGGTGGCGGGCGGTTGGAGCGCGCTGTTGCTGGCCACGTTCTACTACCTCATCGACGTGAAGGGCTGGCAGCGATGGTGCCGACCGTTCGTGTGGGTGGGGCTCAACTCCATCACGGTCTACCTCGCGGGCAATCTCCTCGATTTCGAGCAGCTTGCCTCGCGTTTGGTCGGCGGGAACATGGGCGCCCTGCTCGACACCGTGGTGGCGAAGGGCCTCGGTACCCTGTTGGTCTCGTTGCTGAGCATAGGGGCCATGTTCGGACTCGCTCGTTTCCTCCATCACCGCAAGATCTACCTGCGGCTCTGAACCTCCTTTCCCACAGACCATGCCCCACAAGTTCGAGACCGGCGGCTATCGGCAGCCGCGCGACCCCCGCGAAGGCGGGAAAGCCCGACAGGACGGATCAGTTCTGCCCGATCGGTTCCTGTCGGTGGACGCGCTGCGCGGCTTCGACATGTCCTGGATCGTCGGCGCCAGCTTCTTGGTCACCGCGCTCGACCGGTGGGCGAGCAATCCGCTGCTGGCGTCGATCCGCGGGCAGCTTTCCCACGTGGCCTGGGAAGGGTTCGCGTTCTACGACCTGATCTTCCCGTTGTTCGTGTTCATCGTCGGCGTGTCGGCGGCGTTCTCGATCCGCAAGACGGTCGCCAAGCACGGGAAGATGACCGCGGCGAAGCGCGTGCTCACGCGCGGCGCGCTGCTCTATGTGGTCGGATTGTTCTATTCCGGCGGGTTCCACGGCACTCCGTTCGTGCCGCCCGACGGAGGCGAGGCCACCGCGTCCGAGCTCTTCCGGCACCTGCTCGACAACACCCGGATGCTCGGGGTGCTCAACCGCATCGCCTTGGCGTACACGGCGACCGGGCTGCTCTTCCTCCTGCTTCCGGTCCGTGCCCTCTGGGGTGTCTGCGCGGCGATCCTGCTGGGATATTGGGGCATGATGGCCCGGGTGCCGATCCACGACATCCAACTGAGCACAGAAGGCATCGCAAAAGCCGCAGAACGTTCGGGTACGACGAACGCGATGAAGCTGTATCTCTCGACGACGGAGACCGTCATCGGCCAGTACGAACCCGGCCTCAACGTCGCGAACCACTTCGATTTCCTGTACCTGCCCGGCAAACTCTACGACAAGTACTATGACCCTGAAGGCATCCTGAGCACGATCCCTGCGGTCGCGACCTGTCTCTTGGGGCTCTTCGCCGGCACGTTGCTCCTGAGGGAGGACATGCCGCCGACCCGGAAGACCATCGTGCTGCTGACCTGTGGGTTCCTGCTGATGGCGGTGGGTTATCTCTGGGGATTCCAGTTCCCGGTCGTGAAGAAGCTCTGGACGTCGTCGTTCGTGCTGGTGGCCGGCGGCTACAGCATGATCCTGCTCGGCGTGTTCCATCAGGTGGTGGATGTCTGGGAGAAGACCGCGTGGTGCCGGCCGTTCGTCTGGGTCGGGTCCAACGCCCTCGTGATCTATCTGGCGGCCCAGATCCTGAACTACCGGAAGGTCGCGGAACGCTTCGTCGGCGGACCGGTCCGCGGGCATCTCGGGGGCTTCGGCGAGGTGCTGTTCGCCTTCGTCGCGCTCGGGGTGATGCTGTGGTTCGCGCGGACGCTCTATAAGCAGAAGATCTTCCTGCGCCTCTGACCCGCCACGTCCCGGGGATGCCCGTCATCCACCCTGTGCCAGGGTGGAAGCGGGTCCCGGGCCTGCAGCGACGGGGTCGTCCCGGATCTCCATGAAGATCTCCATCCAAGGCCTGACGAAGAGCTTCGGCGCCACGGCCGTGCTCAAAGGCGTCTCGTTGGAGGTCGCCGATAGCGAGCTGTTCTTCCTGCTCGGCCCGAGCGGCTGCGGGAAGACCACCTTGCTCCGGATCCTCGCGGGCTTCCATCGGCCGGACGCGGGCGAGCTGCTTTTCGGCGGACGACGGATGGACGGAGTGCCGCCGCACCAGCGCAACGTCGGCATGGTCTTCCAGAACTTCGCGCTCTGGCCGCACATGACGGTGGGGCAGAACGTCGCCTACGGCCTCGAAGTCCGCGGCGTCGACGGAGCGGAGAAGAAGCGCCGCGTCATGGAAGCGCTCGGGACGGTCCGCATGGACGGGTTGGCTGACCGGACGCCCGACCAGCTTTCCGGCGGGCAACAGCAGCGCGTGGCCTTGGCGCGGGCGCTGGTCATCCGCCCCGACGTCCTCCTGCTGGACGAACCGCTCTCGAATCTCGACGCCCGCCTCCGGTCGGAGCTGCGCGACGAGATCCGGCGCATCCACGGCGAGACACGGATCACCACCCTGTACGTCACCCACGACCAGGAGGAAGCGCTGTCCTTGGCCGATCGGATGGCGGTGATGCTCGACGGCCGTATCGAACAGACCGGGGAGCCGAGGTCGGTCTACCGGCGACCGGTGAGCCGGTTCGTCGCCGATTCCTTGGGCGAGACGAACTGGGTCGAAGGCGAGGTCCAGACCGCGACCGAGGAATCGCTCGTGGTCCGTTCCCGGCTCGGCCGGTTCGAAGTCCTGCCGAAGCCCGGGTTCGTCCCAGGTGCCGCGGTCTGGCTCGGTGCGCGGCCCGGATCGGTCCGGATCGGTCCCGCCACGGTCAACGCCTTCGCTTGCCGTCTCCTCCAGGTGAGCTTCCTCGGCGGCGCGGAGGCCCTGGTCCTGTCCTCGGCGGTCGGCCTCTCCATCAAGGCGATCGTCCCGGGTTGGTCCGGTGTGCCGGCCATCGGCACCGACCTGGTGGCGTCCGTGCATCCGGAGGACCTGCTCGTGATGCCTCGCTGATCCCCGTCCGGTCGTCCTGGGGCCGGGTCCCCGCGGTCGGGGATCCGTATTGTTCTCGACTGTAAGTTCACGTCTGAGAACCACGATGTCTCCCGACGCCCGCCCCCCGCCGGTCCCGGGGCGCGGTCCCGTTCCGACGGGGCCCCTGCCCGCGGATTTCTGGAAATATCTTTGAGCTGATCCCGGCCCGGGTTGTCTCAATCCCCAGCAGCAAGGAGCGTGGAGAAGTTGGCCGCGCACTTGCTGGACAAGGGGCAAGAATCCTCCACACCTCACGCCATGATGACACTTGTGAAGTCTTTCCGCAGGGCGAAGTCCTCCTCCGTCCTCCCCGGCCATCGCCGGACCGTCCTTCCGGTCCCGTCCCGCCGGCGGGCAGCCGCACCGGTGGTGCCCGTCGCCGATGCCGGGCCGGTGGCACCTGTTGGACTGGAGCTCGTGGCGGCCGATCCGGCCCCGCCCGTCGCCGTGGCGCGGGAAGGAGGGCAAGGTCTGTCCCGCGACGGCGACATGAACCTGCGGCTGTATCTCCGCGAGATCAGCGAGACCCCGCTGCTCACGCTGTCCGAGGAGTCCGCGTTGGCGAAGCGCATCCACAAGGGCGATGCCGCCGCCCGGGAACATATGATCAAGGCCAACCTCCGGTTGGTCGTGAAGATCGCCAAGGACTACGACGGCATGGGATTGCCGCTCCTCGACATGATCAACGAGGGCAACATGGGCCTGATGCGCGCGGTCGACCGCTTCGATCCGGCCAAGGGTGCCAAGCTCTCCACCTATGCCGCCTGGTGGATCAAGCAATCCATCAAGCGGGCGTTGGCGAACCAAGGAAAGACCATCCGGCTGCCGGTGCATCTCGTGGACCGCGTCGCCAAGATCCGCCGGGTCGGGATGCGCCTCCATGAGGATCTGGGACGCGAGGCGACCGATGCCGAGATCGCTGACGAGATGGGCATGACGCGCGAGCGGGTCACGGAGCTCATCACCGCCAGCTATCGCCCCGCCTCGCTCGACGCGCCGATCGGCGACGACGAGGACACCCGGTTCTCCGACATCGTGAAGGACGACACCGTCGCCACCGCCTACGAGCAGCTCGAGCAGCACACCCGCCACGACATGGTCCTGGAGTTGGTCGGCCGGCTCGATGCCCGCGAGGTGACCATCATCCGGGAACGCTTCGGTATCGGCGGCCGGACGGAGAAGACGCTCGAGGAGATCGGACAGAAGTTCGGCGTGACCCGCGAGCGCATCCGGCAGTTGGAGGCGGCCGCCCTGCTCAAGCTGCGCAAACTCGTGGAACGGCGCGAAGCCGAGGTCGACCTCGACCTGGTGCCTTTCCTCCAAGCCGCTTGAACCGGGTCCGGACGGAGCCGGGTCCTCCTCCGGTGGTCGCCGCACCGGTGGACCGATCCTCGGAGAAGTCGGCGTGATGGATTTCCCGTTCCCTCGGGCGGGGCGTCGCTTCGTTGAAGCTTGAAGGGCCGACCTGGCGCGTCGGCCCCGCAAGGACACCGGGTGCGACCGATCCTTCAAGAACGTTGGACCCGGGCCCCCGGACCCGGGAATGTCCGGCGCATGACGACGCTGTTCATCGCCACGGCCAACGGGCACAAGGTCCAAGAGATCCGCGCCCTGCTGGGCAGCGACCATGTCGTGCTTTCCCAACGGGACACCGAGGTCCGCTTGGAGCCCGAGGAGACCGGCTCGACCTTTGCCGAGAACGCCGGGATCAAGTCGGTGACCTGGGCGTCCTACTTGGCGATGGACGAGTGTGGTCTCGGCGCCGACTTCGTGCTGGCTGACGACTCCGGATTGGAAGTGGATGCCCTGGGGGGCGCCCCCGGCGTGCATTCGGCCCGGTTCGCGGCGCTGGACGACGGTCGCAAGGGCAACTCGCCCGACGCCGAGAACAACGCGAAGCTGATGCGCTTGCTGTCGGCCGTCCCCGAGGGTGGCCGGACCGCGCGCTTCCGCTGCGTGCTCGCGCTCACACCGGTCACCCCGGGGCTCACCCCCGACGCCCTGGCCGACGCGACGCGGTGCTTCGACGGCGCCTGCGAAGGGCGGATCGCGACGGGCGCGGTGGGGCAGGGCGGCTTCGGCTACGATCCGTTGTTCGTGCCGGATGGATATCCGGCGTCGTTCGCGGAGCTCGGCGAGGCGGTGAAGAACCAGCTCAGCCACCGGGCGAAGGCCTTGGCGAAGCTCCGTTCCTATCTCGATCCGCGACCGTCAGGACCTACGCGTTGATGCTGCCGGGCTCCTCGTGGGCCGCCGTTCGTGACGGTGTCTGGCGGACATCTCTTTGCCCCTGAAATGGCGGTTGTGTCGTGCGAGCCGCCGGTCCGAAGCTGGCGCGGCATGAGCACGTCCGTCGCCGTCCACATCCATCCGAGCCAGTTCCCTCATGCGGTGGCGGAGAGTTTCGCCCGGTCGCTGCGGGCGCGGCAGATGCACCATGCCTTCCATTACGGAACGCCCAAACAGACGCTGCGCTGGCTCCGGGTGCACGAGGCCTTCTCGCCGGCTCGACGGGATCCGGGCTGCCAGGCCGCCTACAGTTCCGCTGCGGACGCCGCGGTCGCGGCGATGGCCGGGGGCGAGGCGGTGGATGTCATCGGCCTGGGCTGCGGCGGGGGGCAGAAGGAAGCGGGCTTGCTCCGGGCCTTGCTCACCGCGGATCCGAGGCTCCCGGTCCGGTACGTGCCGGCGGATACCGGCGTGGGGCTGGCTTTGGTGTCGCGGGATGCGGCGCTTGCCGCGGGTGTGGCATCCGAGGCGTGCGCGCCGCTCGTGCTGGACCTGGCGACGGCGGAGGACTGGGACGCGGCGGTCGCCGCAGTGTTGCCCGGACGGCGCCGCCGTCTGGTCACCTTCTTCGGTATGTTGCCGAACTTCCTGCCGGGAGAAGTCCTCTCCCGCCTGAGGGGCCTGCTCGCGCCGGGCGACCGGTTGCTCGTGAGCGCGAACCTCGCCCCGGGCGAAGTCTACGAGGCCGGCGTCGAGCGCATCCTGCCGCTCTACGACAACGAGCCGACGCGCGAGTGGCTGCTCGGTGTGCTGCTGGATATCGGCATCGAACGCGACGACGGCGTCATGGAGGTCCGTGTCGCGTCGTGTCCCGAGGGTTCGGGTCTGCTACGGGTCGAGGCGATGTTCCGCTTCGCGCGCGAGCGACAGCTGACCGTCGAAGGCGAGCCGATCCGGTTCGATGCGGGCGAGTGTTTCCGCTTGTTCTACTCCTACCGGCACACGGTGGACCGCGTGGTCGCGCAGTTGGCATCGCACGGCATCGCGGTCGACGGATCGTGGACCGACCCGGCCGGCGACGAAGGCGTGTTCCTCGCCCGCCGGATGTGAAGGGGCGGGGCCAGCGCACCGCGCCGGCCGCGATCAATCCACGTCGCATTCGGCGAGGCGCTGGCGATAGACCCTCCGCGCGTGCTCGTAGGCGGCCTTGGCCTGGCCGATCTCTTCGCCCTTCATGAAGCGCTCCTTCTGCGACCAGCACTGGTCCACGCTCTTGAGGCACCATTCCAAGCTGCGGCGCGAGGCGCGGACCGGCTTGCCGCCGACCTCGATGAAGACGGGATTCGTGTGCGAGCTCGGGAGGATGCGGAAGGCGTACCAGCCCGAGCGCTTCACCTCGTGGTCGAACGCGATGTCGCGGAACGCGCCGTCGGCGCGCAGCGTGGTCCTGGCCACGGCGACGCCGTTCTCGATGAGCTCGACCGGGACCTCGCGGGTGCCGTCGATCCGCGCGCGCTCGATGTGCCAGTAGGGATGCTCGGTGAACTTGCGCTTCTTGATGTCGCCTTCCGGCTGTTCGTCGAGGCGCGCGGCGGCTCGGACGCGGAACGCGACGGTCTTGCCCGATGTCAGCTTCAGCTCGCTGTCCTTCTCGCCCATCGCGGCCTGGTCGGCCTTGAAGTCCATCAGGTGGCTGCGCCCGTCGCCGACGTAGTTGCGGCCGGCGCGGATGCCTTCGCACCAGTCCTCGTAGGTCCAGCGGGCGGGCAGCTTGACGTAGCTGCGGCCGAGGCCGACGCGTTCGCTGTAGATGCAGGGGAAATCGGTCTCGCCGCTGATGCGCGTGCGGAAGCCGGCGTTGAGCGTCTGGTACCAGATGTTCAGCTCCCACGGATAGGGCGTGTCGACCGTCGAGATGAAATCCACCGCGGGCGTCGGCGTGCCGTCGGGACCGGGCAGCTCGTGGGTGACGTCGACGATGTACTCGTTGGCGCCGATGCCGTTGAACGGCGGGACCGTGTAGTTCGGCAGCGCTGTCGAATCCATTTCCAGCCCCCAGCCGCTGTGCGCCGGGCCGACGAGCGCGCCCTGGCGCTTGGCCCAGCGGAGCGTGTTGAGACCGAGCTTCGGCCAATGGTCCTTCGACGTGCCGCCCGGATAGTTCTCCTCCTTCAACCGCAGCAGGCAGAGGTGCCCGGAATCGTGCGAACCGAACCCGCTCACCTCGACGTCGTAGCGGAGGATCCACGGCCACCGCGAGACGAGGTCGTCCTTTCCGGTGAAGAACTGCTTCTGGTAGTCGAAGCACGGCCCCCACGTGAGGTTCGCGCCCACCTTGAGGTCCTCGCCGAGCACGTGGCGCATCATGTCGCCGGCATGGACGCCTTCGGTCGGCTTGGTGTAGTGGGCGCAACCGGCGGCGTGGATGTGGTGGTCGCCCGAGATCCAGCCGAGCTTCGCGGGATCGATCCAGCGCACGACCTGGAAGCTCCAATCGGCCGGCCCCGCGCCGACGACGAGCTCGCGGGTCTGGGGGACCGATTCCGGTCCACGTTGGAAGACGACGGTGTAGCGGCCTTCCTGGAGCCGGAGCGTCTCGCCATCGGCGCGATAGACCTGGCGCTGGAAGAAGAAGTCCGGCGCGAGCCGCTTGGCCGGCGCCGGGAAGACGTGGCCCTGGGCGTCGGTGACGGTGAACGCGGCGGTGGTCGGCTCGCCGTTCTCGTCGCGCACCTTCAACGTGACCAGGCGCGCCGGGGCGGCGTCGAACAGCACGTCGGCCTCGCTACGGAACCCGAGGTCCTGGGTGCCTTGCCCGACATCGAACGACACCTTGGCCTCGCGCTTCCCGGAGTCGCGCGAGTAGAGCTGGATCAACCGGTACTCCACTTCCAGGCCGCCGAGGGCCGGGAGCAACGGCTGGCCCTTCACCATCTCCAGTTGCAGCCAGCGGTCCTGCACCTGGTCGGCGGGAGAATTGTGCAGACGCTCCGCCTGCGGGCTGGCGGCGCGGAGCTCCGCGGTGGTGCCGGATTGGTTGTGGACCTTCACGAGGAAGGTCTTCCAGCCGGCCTCGAGCAAGGCGGGCTTCGCGTCGCCGCGGGCGACCTTCACGCGCATCTCGGGATTGATGTGGACCGCGAAGAGCACCTGGGGATCCAGCACCGACTGGATCCGCGCGCTGGCGAGCCCGGGGTCGGTCTCGGCCAGCGCGCGGTCGAGGGATTGCATCTGGCCGGCGCTCAGGGGCGAACCGGCGTGCTCGAGCGCCTGGGCCACGCGTCGCACCTGCGCAGCGAAAGGCTGGAGCTCCTTCACGGTGATGACCGGCACCTCGCACCACGCGCCTCCGGCGGTGGCGACGATCGCGATCAGGCACAGAAGGGTCGGAGAAGTTCTCATGGAATCGGCAACAAGCGTGCCAGCATCGGCGCAGGCAGGGAAAGCTTTCGCGGCGGGGAGGAGGGACCAGGTCCAGGGTCCAAGGTTCCGTGTTCGATGCCGCTTTCCCGGAAAGCCGGTCGTCGGTACTAGGTCCGCGTGCAAACCGAAGCATCGGAAGTCCGCAGGATCTGGGTCTCCGGGGCCGGCGGCCTCATCGGGAACCAGTTGGTCGCCGGCGCGCCGGCCTGGGCCCCGGGCCGCGAGGCGGTGCCGTTGCTCCGGGCGGAGCTGGACCTGGAGGATGCCGCGGCGGTGACGGCGCGGTTCCGGCGCGATGCGCCCGACGCGGTGATCCATTGCGCGGCGTCGAGCCGGTCGCCGGTCTGCCAGGCGGATCCGGTCGGCGCGCACCGGAGCAACGTCGAGGCGACGCGGCATCTTGCCGGACTGGCGACGGGGATCCCGTTCGTCTTTTTCTCCACCGACCTCGTGTTCGACGGCCGGAAGGGCGGCTACCTCGAGGACGATCCGGTCGGTCCCTTGAGCGTGTACGCCGAGACGAAGGTGGAGGCGGAACGCTGTGTGCGGGAGCATCCGCGGCACCTGATCGTCCGGACCTCGCTCAACCACGGCGCTTCGCCGGGCGGCGTGCGCGGCTTCGACGAAGAGCTCGCCGCCGCGTGGCGGGCCGGGCGGGAGACGACGTTGTTCGACGACGAGTTCCGCTGCCCGATCGCCGCCGCGGACACGGCGCGCATCGTCTGGGAACTCTTGCTGGGCGGCGCGCGCGGGACCTTCCACGTCGCCGGCGGCGAACGCTTGTCGCGCTGGGAGATCGGACGCCGGGTCGCCGAGGCGCGTCCGGAGCTGGCGCCGCGGGTCGTCGCGGCTTCGCTGGGATCCTACGTCGGCGCGCCGCGTCCGGCCGATGTCTCGCTCGATTGCGGCAAGGCGGAACGATTCCTCGGGCGACCGATGCCGAAGTTCAACGTCGACCGTCCGACGGCCTCTTGACGCACCATCGACACGGACCCGCGCCGATGCCCGACGACACGCTGCCACCGACCGGACGTCCGTACCGCGGACGTCTCGCGCCCTCGCCGACCGGGCTGATGCACCTCGGCCATGCGCGGACGTTCTGGACGGCCCATCAGAGGGCGGGCGCGGCGGGCGGGACGCTCATCCTGCGCAACGAGGACCTGGATCGCGACCGGGCCAGGCCGGAGTTCGTCGCCGCGTTCCTGGAGGATCTCCGCTGGTTCGGATGCCGCTGGCAGGAAGGCCCGGACGTGGGCGGCCCTTGCGGCCCGTATTCCCAGAGCGAGCGCATGGATCTCTACCGCGCGGCGTTCGAGAGACTGCGGGCGCAGGGGTCGGTCTTCCCGTGCATCTGCTCGCGCAAGGAGATCCTCGCGTCGCTCGGCGCGCCGCATCCGGGCGAAGAAGAACCGCTGTATCCCGGGACGTGCCGCGGCCGGAAGTCCGCCGATGACCTGCCGGGCGCCAAGGTCTCCTGGCGCTTCCGCGTGCCGGACGGCGAGACGGTCGCGTTCGTCGACGGGCACCATGGTCCGCAGGCGGCGGTCGCGGGCCGGGACCTCGGCGATTTCGTGGTGTGGCGACATGACGACCTGCCGAGCTACCAACTCGCGTGCGTGGTGGACGACGCGGCGATGGGCATCACCGAGGTCGTTCGCGGCGCGGACCTGTTGCTCTCGACGGCGCGGCAGATCCTTTTGTACCGCGCTCTCGGATGCGTCCCTCCGACGTTCTTCCATTGTCCGCTCGTGACCGATGGGCGCGGCGTACGTCTCGCCAAGCGGCACGACGCGCTGGGGCTCCGGGCGTTGCGCGAGAGCGGAGCGGAGCCCGGGGAGTTGCGCCGGGGGACGGCCTTCGGGGCCGCTGCGGCCACGATGACAGACAGCGCGTAGGAGATCCCCGGGGTCCTTGTGTCGCCCGGCTGCCGCGACCCGGCCGGCCGGGATCCGACCGGGCGATCCGACCGGGCGATCCGACCGGGCGCTTGACGGCCCGCGCCGTGTTCCGCACAACGCGCACCGCATGACACCTGTCACGGTCGCCGAGATCGAAGCCGCCATCCGGAACGTCCCTGATTTCCCGAAGCCGGGGATCCAGTTCAAAGACATCACGCCCGTCCTCGCCGACGCCCGGTTGTTCCGTGGCGTGATCGACCAGATGCTGGACGGCGTGACGCCGGGCAGTGTCGACAAGATCATCGGCATCGACGCGCGCGGATTCATCTTCGGCGCGGCGGCCGCGGTCCAGCTGGGCGTGGGCTTCGTGCCGGTCCGCAAGAAGGGCAAGTTGCCTTGGGCCACGCACGAGCAGAGCTACGACCTCGAATACGGCTCGAACACCGTCGCCATCCACGTGGACGCCGTGAGCCCCGGCGAACGAGTGCTGCTGCTCGATGATCTGCTGGCCACGGGCGGCACCGCGGCGGCGGCGATGGACCTGCTGGAACGCCTCGGCGCGCAGGTCGTCGGCGTCACGTTCCTGATCGAGCTCAAGTTCCTCCAGGGCCGCGCCCGGCTCGAAGGGCATCCGGTGCGCTCGCTGATCTCGTACTGACGGCCCCGGGCCGGCCGCATCTTGCGGTCCGCGTCACTCCGCCGCGCCCCAGAGGTCCGCGAGCAGGCGTACCATCGCCGGATCGTGGCGCTTCAGCTCGGCGCGATCGAACGGGAAGAAATCGTTCCGTGAGAAGAACGCCTCGGTCTGCTCGGCAAAGTGCTCCTTCTCGTCGGTCATCGCGTAGGCCCGCTCCTGGGTGTCGGGCCGGCCGTTTCCGAGCCGGCGCCGGACGCGGTCGTAGCGCTTCGATGCCTTGGCCTCGGCGTAGGCCGCGAGGATCCCCGGATGACCGAAGCCGAGCACCCGGTCGTGATAGCCGTGCGCCAGCTCGTGCAGCATGAAGTTGGGCATGCGGTCCATCTCCTTGGCGAAGTCGCGGACGTCGCTGACCTCGACGCCCTTGGCCATCGCCGGATCGCGACCGTGCTCGCGCAGCCAATCCGCGCCGGGATGGTATTCGGCCCGGCCGCCGTCGCCGGGATGCACGGGGGAGAACCACAACGGGATCTCCCGCAACCGGGCCACGGCCGGGGCGGGGACGACGTGGATGATCTCCGCGAGCTGCTTGCGGAGCAGCGGCATCATCGCCTCCACGTCGGCGGGCTGGTCGGAGAGGAGCCGTTCGCTCAGATGGATGGTCCAGCCTTCGACGTCGCGGGTCTGGTAACGCCAAGGGCCGGCGTCGAGCAGCTTCGCCATCCCTTTGCCCAGGGCGTCGCCGACGAGCAGGCAGGTCTCCGCATTGCCGAACTCGTGGTGGCCATGGCCGGGATTCGGTGAATCTTCGGCGCGCCGCACGAAATCGTGCGTCGGCACGAACATCACGTTGCCCGCGAACTCCGGTCGCATCGCGGCCGCGGCCTGGGCGCGGCGCAGCGCCGTCCACTCCGGCGGCGCGTCGACCCACGGTCCGGTCAGTCCACCGATGACGAAGGGCAGCGCCGGCGCGCCGAGGTCGCGCCGGATGTCGCGGACCAGGTTGACGAGATTGGTCTCGTAGGCAGGGACCGCGTGCACCGGGTCCACACCGTCGTTCCAGCCCTGGTACCAGACGAATCCCGCCAGCTCGTGCCCGGCGCCGGCGATCCCGGGGAACTCGGTCGGCAACGCCGCCAGCGCCTCGTGGATCTCGGTGACCATCTTTTTGTAATACGGCCCGACCGTCCCGCCGGAGCTTGGCGGGCGGAAATCCTGGTGGAGGCTCTTGCCGCCCCACGCGGTCTTCACCAGCAGGACCGGCGCGGCGAGAAGGTCGCCGACGACGTGGCCGAACTGGAGTTCCGGTCCGAAATGGTGCGGGTCGCCGTAGACCGAGAAGCCGTTGCCGAGCGGTCCGCGCAGCAGCGGTCCGTCTTCGCGCCGGTACCGGACCCACACGTCGTCGCGCACGGTCCATCTCCCGTCCGCGGAACGGAGGTGGCGGAAGCGGGGCGCCTTGGCGGGATCCGCGAGCAACCAGACGAGCGTGCCGCGGCCGTTGTTGTAGTCGGGACCTCCGAGGTCCACGACCGCCTGGCCTTCCATGTTCGATTGGCCGGCGAGGATGAAGACCTTCACGGGCCGGGTGGCGGCCGCGGTCGCGGTCGACACCAGCACGAAGGCCGAGAGCAATCCGAGGAGGAGCCTTTGCATCCCCGACGATGGTCTCCGGGCAGGGCAGGGCGCCAGCCTACTTCAAGGGCATGCCGGGCTCGGGCTTGCCGTTGGTGGTGAGGATCTGGAAGTGATGGACACCCGCGGCGAGCGGATGGTCGCTGGTCCAGACCGTCTTGAGGTCGCGCGTGACCTCGACCATCGAGATGCCTTGGTTCGCCGCGTGGCTGCCGATGACCGTGTTGCCGTTGGCGAGGCGCTGCGAACCGCACGGATCCTTGAAGAGCCCGCCGACGTCCTCGTTCCGCACCGCCCAGACGATCGCTCCGGTGGTGTCGAACTCCACGACCTTGTTGCCGTGGGTGAGCGAGGAGAGCGTGTTGCCGTTGTCGAGGCGGATGGCGGTGAACGGCCAGTTCTCGGCCTTGCGCCCGCCGATGGCTTCGAGGTCGGTGCGGATCGTCCGCACGACCTTTCCTTCCGGAGTGTACTCCTTCACCGCGAAGGCGAGCAGGTGCGGCACGAGGTAGTTGCCGCCGCGGAGCTGGCGCGCCATGCGGGTCTGCATGTGCGCGTTGTCCGTCTCCGGCTGCAGCGGCACGTCGAGCACGACCTTGCCCTGCGGGTCGACCTCCAGCAGGCGGGGACGCGACCCGAGCTCGGTGACGAGCGTGTTGCCGTTGTAGAGGCGCTGCGTGGTGCCGATCTCCCCGTTCTCCTTGGCGCGGCGGTAGGAGAAGACGACGTGTTTGCCCGGGGTCACTTCCTCGACGCGATCGGCGAAGGCGACCAGCACGTTGCCGCCGGGCAGGACGAACCCGTCCCGCGTCCCGCCCTGGTATTCCCAGGTCGCCTTGCCGTCCTCGCCGATGATCGCGGTCTTGCCGCCGAGCACGAGATAGGAATGGCGGATCGAGGACGGCGCCGCGGCATCGGCGCACCACGCGGTCGTGGTGGCGGCGACAAGCAAGACGGCGGCGGCGAGGCGGGAGAGGGGGGCGGTGGAGCGCATCGGGAGGTGGGGACCTTCGGAAAAATCGGTGCCGGATGGAAGTGGATTCCTGGGGTCGGAGCGGTGGCATCCGTCACCGGACGGTCGTGTCCGTGCTCAGGCCAGGACCTGGCGGACGACCTCGCCGTGGACGTCCGTCAGACGCCGGTCGGAGCCGTTGTGGCGGAAGGTGAGCCGGGTGTGGTCGAGGCCGAGCAGATGCAGCACGGTGGCGTGGAGATCGTAGTTGGTCACGGCGTCCCGGGCGGTCTTCCAGGCCCATTCGTCGCTCTCGCCGTGGGCCACGCCGGGCTTCACGCCGCCGCCCGCCATCCAGCCGACGAAGGTGCCGCCGTTGTGGTCGCGGCCCTCGCTTCCTTGGGAGAACGGCATCCGGCCGAACTCGGTCGTCCACAGCACCAGCGTGTCGTCGAGCATCCCGCGGGCCTTCAGGTCGCGCAGCAGGGCCGCTATGGGACGGTCCGTCGCCGCGCATATCGGCGGGAGCTCCTTGGCGATGTCGGCGTGGTTGTCCCAGTTCCCGGTCGGTCCGCCGGCACCGCTCCAGACCTGGACGAAGCGCACGCCCCGCTCGACCATGCGCCGCGCCAGCAGGCAGCGCCGGCCGAAGTCCTCGGTGACCTTCTCGTCGAGGCCGTAGAGCTTGCGCGTCGCCTCGCTTTCACCGTCGAGCGCGAACGCTTCCGGAGCGCTCAACTGCATCTTCGCGGCCAGTTCGTAGGCCTGGATCCGGCCTTCGAGCCGCGTGTCGGCATCGTTCGCCGCGAGATGTCGGCGGTTCAACCGCCCGAGCAGGTCGAGCCCCGCGCGGTCGGCGTCCGGTGTGATGTACTTCGCGGAGACCGGCGGACGGAGGTCGGCGATCGGCGTCGGCGACGCGGTCTGGATCACCGTTCCTTGGTGGGAGACCGGCAGGAAGCCCGCGCTGAAATTGCCCTTCTGGTTATAGGGAAGGCCCTTCACATCCGGCAGCACGACGAAGGTGGGCAGGTTGTCGCACTCGCTGCCGAGCGCGTAGCCCACCCAGGCGCCGAGGCAGGGGAATCCGGGCAACAGGAACCCCGTGTTCATCAGGTAGCTGCCCGGGCCGTGGACGTTGGTCCGCGACTGCATCGCCATCAGGAACGCGATGTCGTCCACGTGGCCCGCGAGATGCGGCATCAGGCTGCTGACCCAGCGTCCCGATTGCCCGTGCCGGCGGAACTCGAACGGTGGCTTGAGAATCTTGCCCGGTTCGCTGGTCGGCGCCTCGACGTGCTCGCCGCGGCCGGGATCGAACTTTTCTCCGGCGCGTTTGAAGAGCGCGGGCTTGTGGTCGAACAGGTCCATCTGGCTCGCGCCCCCGTTCATGAAGAGCTGGATGACGCGTTTGGCCCGCGCCGGATGATGGAGCCCGCGGCTCAACATCCCCGGGCGGGCGTGCACGGCGGTGTCCGCGCCGATCAGGCGGTCCATGCCGAGCATCTGCGCCAAGGCCGCGCCGCCGAGCCCGCCGCCGAGACGCCAGAGGAACTCGCGGCGGGACGCGGCCGGAGGAAACGCGGAAGAAGGATTCATCGGCCGGGATTCATTCGACGAACATCGCTTCGTTGCTGTTGAACAGCAGGCGGCAAAGATTGGCCATGCCATGCGCGCCGGAGTACTCGGCGAGCTCGCGTGCCTCGTCGGCGTGCGGTGCGCGGCCCCAGACGATCTCGCAGGCGAGGGCGATGCGTCCGGCATCGTCGCCCGGTGCCGCGGCGAGCCGGGCGGCGAAGTGCCCGGCGTGGCGGGCGATGAAGACGTTGTTCCACATGGCGAGCGCCTGTTGGACGGTGACCGTGTTGTCGCGCACGGCGGTGAGCTTGTCACCGGCCGGGCAGTCGAGCGCGTCCATGAACGGATCGGGCAAGGTCCGGAACAGGAACCGGTAGATGCTCCGGCGGCGGCCCGCATCGCTGTCGGGATCAAACTTCGTGTAGTCGACCTTCGGCGTCACGTGGATGCCGGGTTGCAGGTCGAACTGCCGGTCGCCGGGTCCGCCCATGCGCAGGTCGAGCCGGCCGCTGGCCTGGAGCACGGCGTCGCGCACGCATTCGGCATCGAGACGGAGGCGCGTCATCCGGGACAGCAGGCGGTTGTCGGGATCCTTCGCGGTGGCCATCAGCGAGGTGCCGTCGGTCGGTCGGAGACGGGTCTGCCGGTAGGTCGCGCTGGTGACAAGCAGACGGTGGAGCGCCTTGAAGGAACCTTTCGCGTCGTCGCGGAACCAGACCGCCAGCCAGTCCAGCAGCTCCGGATGCGACGGCGTGCCGCCCATCCGGCCGAAATCGTTGGGCGTGTCCACGATCCCGCGGCCGAAGTGGTGGTGCCAGACGCGGTTCACGATCGAGCGCCAGGTCAGGGCGTTCTCCGGGTCGGTGAGCCATCGGGCCAGCGCCGCGCGGCGCGCGCCTTCGTCATCGGGATCCGCAAGGTCGAAGCGCCCCGACAACCCGGCCACGCAGGTCAAAGCGCCGGGCGCGACCACCTCCATCGGCTTGGTGATCTCGCCGCGGCGTAGAAGGTTCACCGTGCGCGGGACGAGCGATGGCCGGAGGCTCGCGTCGGGCTCGAAATCCCCCGCCGCCGCGTAGACGAGCGACGGTCGGGGCAGCGCCGCGAGATCGAGGCGGATATGCTCGGTGAGCACGTCCTTCGCGAGCAGCAGGCGCTGCTCCTCGGTCCGCTCCGACGCGGGCGTGGCGGCGATGCGTTCGATCTCGGCCGGAAGGATGCGGAGCGACGCGCGCGACCCGGTGACCGACAGGCGCGGACGTCCGATGAGGTGGCCTTCACCGTGGAGTTGCTTGACCACCACGACGAGGGTCGTGCCCGGCGCGACGGACAACGGTTCCTTCAGCGCGAAGACGGCCCGGTGCGCCTCGCCTTCGGCCGGATGGATCCCCCACGCCGTCTTCTCGTCGCCGTCGATGGCGCGAGCGATGCCCCAGTCGGTCTGGTTGAAATCCGCGCTCGCTTCGGTCAACGCCACTTCGGTCGCCGTGGTCGCGCCCGGCGCGAAGGCACGCAACTGGAACTCGCTCAGGTGGAAGTTGCCGTTCTCGTTCCGGCCGGGACCTCGTTTCGGGAGGCTCTCGTCGGGCAGCACCTCCAGGCGGATCCCGGTGATGGTCGCGAGCGGCGAGGACGCGGTGAGGGTGTAGGTGTCGCGGTCGGGACGCTTGCCGCTGGAGAGAAGGGAACCGTCGGGCTGCTTGGTCAGCGTCGCGCCGCCGACCGAGAGGAACGTCTGCGCGTCGAGCACGGACCACGTGACCGGATCTTGTCGCCGGTCCTGGTCCCGGCGCTCGACCGCTTGTTCCGTTTCAGCCGAGAGCAGCAACGAGCGGTCGCCTTTGGCCAGCCGACGCCGGTCGCGCATGAGGTCTTGGCGGCGGACATGGATCTTCGGGTCTTCGTCGAACACGCGGTCCGCGCGTTCGACCCCGGCGAAGACGGCCTGGAGCGCGTAGTGGTCCCGCTGCGGCACCGGATCGAACTTGTGGTCGTGGCAGCGGGCGCATTGGACGGTGGTGCTGCAGAACGTCTGCATCACCGTCGTGAGCATGTCGTCGCGGTCGAGATAGCGCCCGATCTGGCGGTCGAGCGTGTCTTCCCGGATGTCGCGCAAGGAGCTTTCGTCCCACGGCCCCGCCGCGATGAAGCCGAGCGCCACCGTCGCCTGCGGATCGGCCGGGAACAGCACGTCGCCGGCGACCTGTTCCTGCACGAAGCGGGCGTACGGTTGGTCGGCGTTGAGCACCGAGACCAGATGGTCGCGGTAGGGCCAGGCGTGGACGCGGATGCGGTCCTGGTCGTGCCCGTGCGTCTCCGCGAAGTGCGCGGCGTCCATCCAGTGCCGGGCCCATCGTTCGCCGTACCGCGGCGACGCCAGCAGACGGTCGACCGCGAGCGGATAGGCGTTGGTCGAGGGATCGGCCACGAATTCTCGGAGCTCCTCGGGAGTCGGCGGCAGGCCGATGAGATCGAAGTGGACGCGGCGGAGCAACGTGCGCCGGTCCGCTTCCGGCGCGGGCGATAGGCCGGCTTCGGCCAACCGGGCATGGAGGAAGGAATCCACCGGGTTCCCGGCCGGTCCCGGTCCCCGCGCGGGGACGGCAGGTCGGACCAACGGCCGATAGGCCCAATGCGAGGCCTCCGCTCCCAGAGCTCGCGGAGCGAGCACCACCAAAGCCCAGCACAAGATCCACGCCGCGATCGGGCCCGGACGAAAAGCCGGGAGGCCTTCGTCCCGGACCATCGGGTGCGGGTGCGGGTGCAGACGTGGGACCATGGGCGTCGTCGTGTCCGAGCGGCCGGAGGGCATCCCGCCGCGTCGGCGAGGGTTCCAGTGATCCGGGGAGACGTGCGGAAGCTAGACTTCCCGCGAAGCGGATGCGAAGGGCAAATCGCGGCTCCGGAGCAGGCACAATCCACTTCCTCCAGCCGAGCCCGCTTCGGTAGGCTTCCGGCGTGCGCGGCGGGCGTTGCCCCCCGCGGTATCCAACATCGTCATCGCCATCGTCATCGTCATCCATCCATGAGCGTCCTCGTTGTCGGCACCACTGCCCTCGATTCCATCAAGACCCCGAAGTCCGAGAACCCCCGTCTGTTGGGCGGCTCGGCGAGCCACGCGGTGGTCGCCGCGAGCTTCTTCGCGCCGACAAAGCTGGTGGGCGTGGTCGGCGGTGATTTTCCCTCCCGTTACATCACGCTCTACAAGAAGCACGGCGTGGACCTCACCGGCCTCGAGAAGGTGAAGGACGGACAGACCTTCCACTGGTCCGGCGAGTACGAGGTGAACATGAACAACCGGCGCACGCTGGACACGGTGCTCGGAGTGGTCGACGGATGGTCCCCGAAGCTCCCCGGGTCCCACGAGACCACGCCGTACGTGCTGCTCGCGAACATCTCCCCGGCGGTGCAGCACATCGTGCTCGACCAGCTCTCCAAGCCCAAGTTCGTCATCGCCGACACGATGGATCTGTGGATGAACATCGCGCTCGCCGACCTGCTGCGCCTGCTCAAGCGGGTCGATTGCCTGGTGCTCAACGACGGCGAGGCCCGCCAGCTCGTCGAAGAGGACAACGTGGTCAACGCGCTGCCCAAGATCCATCAGCTCGGGCCGCGCTACGTGATCATCAAGAAGGGCGAGCACGGCTCGATCCTGTCCGGACCGAAAGGAGTCTTCATCGCGCCGGCGTACCCGTTGAAGAAGGTCGTGGACCCGACCGGCGCGGGCGATTCGTTCGTCGGCGGGCTGATCGGCTATCTCGCGGCGCAGAAGTCGGGCAGCATCGAGACCCATCTCCGCCGAGCGATCGTCCACGGCAGCGTGGTCGCGTCGTTCTGCTGCGAAGGCTTCGGCCTCGCGCGGACCACCAAGACGACCAGGGCCGAGATCGCGGCCCGCGTGCGCGAGCTCGAGAAGCTCGTGAAGTTCTGAGACCGCATCCCGGCGTCCGGCACGTCTGCCCGGTGCGCGTCGCGTCGTGAGGATCTCCGTCGTCATACCCGCCTTGGATGAGGCGGCGGAGCTTCCGGCCACCTTGCTCCGGGCGTGGTCCGTCCCGGAGGTCGCCGAGATCATCCTCAGCGACGGCGGCAGCAGGGACGCGACGCGGCAGATCGCCGAGCAGTCTGGAGCGCAGGTGGTGACCGGAGCGAGAGGCCGCGGGCATCAGCTCCGGGCCGGCGCATCCGCGGCCTCGTCGGAGGTCGTGCTGCTCCTCCACGCCGACACGTGGCTCGCGCCCGGTGCGGGCCGGGCCATCGCGGGCGCGTTCGCGGATCCGCAGGTGGTCGGCGGCGCCTGCTTCAAGGCGTTCCGCGACCCTCACTGGCTGATGCGCGGTTCGCGCGCGCGCTGCGCATGGCGGATGCGCGCGTTCCAGTTCGCGTACGGCGACCAGGCGATCTTCGTCCGGCGCGAAGTGCTGGAGCGCGTCGGCGGCATCCCGGCGGTGCCGCTGATGGAGGAGCACGAGCTCTGCCGCGCGCTCCGCGGTGTCGGCAAACTGGTGCTCGCGGACACCGTGGTCACGACCTCGGCCCGGCGTTTCCGCGAGCGCGGCGTGCTCCGGACGTATTGGCGGATGGCGATGGCCGATCTGCGATGGAACCTGGGCGTCTCGCCCGAAGCGATCCGCCGGGCCTACGAGCGTCGTTGAAGGCGCGACCATGGTCCGCGACACACCGTGCGCGACCCGGTCCCGCCGGACCTTGCTGTGGCACCGTCGCAGTATCGCTGTGGGTGCGATCAGAACTGGCGGACCTACGTAGCGCAGCTGGAAGTCTTGTCGCCGGCGGGTGGCCGGCCAGGGCAGCGGCGATCCGTTGCCCCTGGAAACATCGACGCTCAGCGGGTTGCCAACCCGCGAAACAGCAGACTGGCAGTCTGCGCCACCTCAGACGCCGTGCCATCCACATCCGGTCGCACCCCAGCAACCCGGCAGGTTTGCAGGGCAAGCCGCCCACACCGCGAGGCCGGGTCCTACCAGGATCCACCAGGAGTCGGTATCACTTCGGCTGCTCGACGACGGTGAGTGAGTCGATGGCGACGTGGGTCAGCGTCTGCTTCGTGCCACCGGGCCAGAGGATCTCGACGGATTCCACCTTGTCGATCGTGCCGAGCCCGAAGGTCACCGGAAGTTCGCTCGCGCTGAGGTAGCTCTTCGAGGTCATCACCTCGCGCCACTGCGACTGCCCCCCCGCGGTGATCTTCACGGTCGCGCCCAGTGCGTCGTGGTTCGAGCGGGTGCCGACGAGCTTGAGCCGGACGTGGTGGTTGCCGAGGGGGCGGTCGTTGCGCAGGAGCATCGGCGGGCCGGCCACCTGGGTCGCGATGATGTCGAGGTCGCCGTCGCCGTCGATGTCGGCGTAGGCGCTCCCCCGTCCGACCGCGGGCTTGAAGAGATCCGGACCGGTCTGTGCGGTGGTCGCGGTGACGAAGCCGGCGTCGCCCGCGTTCCAGAACAACTGCGCCGGCTGACGGTATCGCTGTCCGTGCTGGACCTTGGAGATCTCCTCCTCCAGGTGCCCGTTGATGCTCAGCAGGTCGGCGCGGCCGTCGAGGTCGTAGTCGAAGAAGAAGATGCCGAACTTGAGCGGGTCGCGGCTGGGTCCGCCGATGCCCCAGCTCAGGCTCTCGTCCGAGAAGAGCGGATGCCCGGACCCGCCACCGGCGGGCGACGGCTGGGCGACGCAGAGCGCGGTCATCTCGTTGGCGAAGTTGCCGATGGCGAAGCCGATCTTGCCGTCCTGGGTGAACCGGCAGGCGTCGATGCCCATCGCGCCGCGGGTGTTGCCGTAGTTGTCGAAGGCGAACCCGCTCAGCGCGCCGATCTCTTCGAAGGTGCCGTCGCGCCGGTTGCGGAACATCAGGTTCTGCACGGTGTCGTTCGCCACCGCGAGGTCCAGCCAGCCGTCGCCGTCCACGTCGATGACCGCGACGCCGAGCGTCTTGGCGATGGGCACGCCGGTGCCGGGGTTCTTCACCTGCACGCCGGCGGCGGCGGAGATGTCGGTGAACTTCCCTCCGCCGTCGTTGCGGTAGAGATACGGGAACGCGCCCTGGAAGTTCATCGGCGGGCCGTAGGCACGGTGCGTGCCGTCGATCTTGTAGCCGACCTGCGCGTCGATCTCCGGCGACCAGCGGACGTAGCTGGCGACGTAGAGGTCGAGGTCGCCGTCGTTGTCCATGTCGAAGAACGCGGCGGCGGTGCTCCAGTCCTTCGCGTCGCCGCCGACACCGGCCGCCGCGGTGACGTCGGTGAACTTCCCGCCGCCGTCGTTGTGGAAGAGCCGCGCCCCGCCGACCGTGGTGATGAGCAGGTCGGGCCTGCCGTCGTTGTCGTGGTCGCCCGTGGCCACGCCCATGCCGTAGAGCGGCACGTCGAGGCCGGAGCCGGCGGTGACATCCGTGAACTTGCCGCGGCCATCGTTCTTGTAGAGCGCGGCGGTCGCCGGCTTGGCCCCGGGCGCGAGCTTGCCCGGCCACTGGGTGGAGTTGACGAAGAGCAGGTCCGTCGCGCCGTCGCCGTCGAAATCGAGGAAGGCGACCCCGCCGCCCATCGTCTCGGGCAGCAGTTTCTCGCCATAAGCCCCGTTCTCATGGCGGAAGGTGATCCCGGCGGACGCTGTGATGTCGGTGAACCGCGCGTCCGGGACCTTGGCCACGGGACGGTCCGGGGCCACGGGAGCGGCGAGCCGGGTGACCTGGGCCTTGGCCGGGGCCGGTTTGCTGCGCAGCACGAAGAAGGCGCCGCCGCCAAGCACGGCGAGCACCACGACCGCGATGATGGAGTTGCGCAGGCCGCGGCCGACGGCGGCGTCGTCGAGCGGCACCGACTCTTCTTCATCGTCGTCGCCCGGGGGCAGGGAGGGATTGTTCATCGGTTGAGAACCAGAAGCCTGGGCATGGAAAACTTAGGACGAGATGGTGGGCCGGGGCAGGGGACGGTGGCGCTTCAGGGGGAACCGGCGTGGCCGGCGCCGGCCGGCTTCGGCGCGGGGGCCATCGTGCGGGCCGGGGACTTCGCCGCTTCCATGCCGCGCATCCGGCGTTGGAGATCGTAGATGACGATGGCCTGTGCCGCGTGGTCGGCGGCCGGGTCGCGGAGGCGCGCGGCGGCGACGGAGCGGTCGCGGGCGTTGTCGTCGGAACGGTACCGCTCATGCAGGGCGCGGTGCGCGGCCGCCTTGGCGTCGTCGCCGAGCTGGGTGTGGAGCTGCGCCAGGTTGTGGTGGGCGGCGACGTTCTCGGAATCGATGGCGAGGGTGTCATCGAAGCGTTTCACGGCGGCGCGCAGGAAAGCCTTCTGCTTCTCCGGATCGGCGCGCTCGGCCTTGGCTCGTTCGTAGAGCGTCTGGCCGAGCTCGTTGATGACCTCGTAGTCGCGGCTGAAATCGAACCCGCGTTTCTCGAGCTCGGGATAGCGGTCCTCGAGGATGCTGGTGAAGGCGGTGATCGCCTTGTCGAGGTAGCCGTTCTGTTTGTCGACCAGGCCGTTCAGCCACGCGAGGGTCCAGCGGTTCCCGGGCGGGCTGAAGCGGTTGGTGTCGTTCGCGCGCTGGAGCGCACCGACGGCGTCGCCGAGGCGGCCTTCCTTGAAGTAGACGCGTGCGAGATTGAGCGGGCCGTCCGCACGGCCGAGCTTCTCGACGTGGTCGAAGGCATCGGCGGCCTGGATGAGCTCGCCCTTCTCGCTGCCCTTGTCGCCCTTGAGGAACAGGCCGATGCCGTAGTCGTTCCAGCGCTGCCACGGCGGGATGGCCGACGGCGCGTTGGTGACGGCCAACGAGGCCAAGGTCGGGCCGCCCTCGACCTCGAAGGTCAGGCGGTCGCTCGCCAACGTGGTGATAGGCAGGTCGTTGGTGAGCTGGAACGGCTGGCCGTTGGTGTAGCCCTTCCCTTGGACGTAGTTCAGGAAGATCGTGTCGAACTTCCGGTAGTGGACCTTGACCTCGACCGTCACCGGCGCGCGCTGGTCGGGCGGCACGGCGAGCTTGTAGTGGAGGACATGGGCCGCGCCGGGCGGGATCTGGTTGTTGTAGAGCGGGGTGAAGATGTCCTGCGGGTTGCGGCGGTCGATGCGGTTCCCGTCCTTGTCCAGCATGTAGACGTTGAGGAAATGCGACCAGGGATCGACCTCCTTGTGCGGCCCGAGCGCACCGCTGTGGCCGATCACCTCGCCTTCGGCATCGGTGACCTTGGTCTCGGCCCAGAGCTCGTTGGAATCGACCGTGCCCTGCGTGAGAGGATGGCCGAGCTTCACGGTGCGCACGACCGCCTCGAGCAGATAGGTCTGCCCGGGCTTGAGCTTGGGCAGCTGCGGACGGAGCGGCGCGGTGAGCGGGGAATCGATCGTGCCGCCGGCCTTCACCCCGAAGAGGTCGACGCGGATGCAATCTTTAAGGAAATCCTGGTGGCGCTTCACGATCTCGGGCTTCCCGAGCACATGGGCCAACCCGGTGTTCGCCGCCGGGAACAGATGGTCGTGGACGGTGCGGAAATCGTTGGTGCCGTTGTGGCGCGCCGCGAAATCGTCCGAGCGGTCGAGCGGCATGTGGCATTCGGCGCAGTTCAGCTTGGCCTTCTCGGGATAGTAGAAGCTGCGCGCGTTGACGCCGGAGACGCCGCTGAGCAGGTAGGTGTCGTAATGGTTCTGGCCGCGCAGGAACTCCTTGTAGTGGTTCACCGCGAACGGCAGGCCGACTTTGTGGCACGTGGAGCAGAACTCGGCGGTCTTGTGCAGCGGCTTGAGGAAGGTGCGCTTGTGGAAGGCCGGCTTCGCCTTCACGAGCTGTTTGTTGACGAAGTAGGCGAACGAGTTGGTCGCCGCGAAGGCGAAGGGATAGTGGACCGGTTCCTCGATGGTGTAGTTGCCGTTCCCGGGGAAACCCTTGTCCGCGCCCTCCAGGCGGGTGACCGCGTGGCACGCCGTGCAAGTGATGCCGGCCAAGGCGGTCGGATGGTTCGTCATGTCGAACTTCGGGTCGTCGAACGCACCGCTGAAGAACGGGGCAGGATCGTGGCAGCCGGCGCACCAGCGCGACGCCTGGACGTTCCCGTCGCGTTGGAGCGAGACCTGCCGGGTCTCGTTGACGGCGAAGAGATAGAACGGGTTGTTGAACGAGCTGAAGTGGTGCGACGAATGGAACCACGAGTCGTAGGCGTCCTTGTGGCACTCGAGGCAGTACTCGTTGTTCATCAGCGTCGCTGCCGGGATGAAGTTGCCGGAGGCGGTCCGCGCGCTCGACGGGTGGAAATATTTCTCGCCCTCCTTCGGGGCCTTGGCGCCCCACTGGCGCGGATCGTGCCGGTGCATCGCCACCATCCCGACCACCACCACGCCGACCGCGGCCGCCCACGAGACACCGACGCGCCACTGGATCCGCGGTCCGGCCAACCGGTGCAGGACGTAGAGCCAGACGCAGGCGAACGGGGTGATGACATGCGCCCAGTAGGTGGCGCTGCGGAGGCGCGGGTCCTTGAGCTCGAAACCTTCGATCCGCATCAACGCGATGCCCGTGAAGAGCAGGGCCAGTGCCACCGTGAACAGCGCGTAGCCCACGCGGACCGCCCGCCGGCTCGGCCGGTCGTGCGTGTTCTTCATGTGGACCAGGCCGAACACGATCACCGGCAGCACGATCAGCAGCCCGAGCCCGAGGTGCGCGAGGAACTGGAACTGATAGAAATAGTTTTCGTACGAGACGCCTTTGTCGCGGTCGAGCCAGGTGAGGAACGTGATGCTGCTCAGATAGACCGAGTTCGCCCCGAGCAGCGCGAACAGGCCGAACACGACCAGCAGCAGGATGCGCAGGCGCGGTCCGATGGCGCGGACGTATCGTTTCTTGGGCGCGGAAGGGCTGGGCAACGGGTCGCTCATGGCTACAAAGCGCATTCACGCTCCGATCGCCCCCCGGCGCAAGGTCTGGCGGGGCGGATCGCCTGCAAACGGGGGTGGGTCGGCGCAGACCGGCCCTTCGGGATGAGTTCGTCGTTTTCCCCTCGTCCCGGTCTCCGGTAGGCTGGCCGGACATGAGCGACCGCCTTCCCGGCTTCCGTGATTTCTACCCCGAGCCGCTGCCCGCCAACGAGCCGTGGAGCT
>Ga0209443_1000242_pt1 | contig 36619 bp, 28 predicted proteins | sample LauGreBMM110DCMD_2_FD_187571 | JGI IMG/M metagenome (GOLD analysis project Ga0209443, IMG submission 187571) | Freshwater lake microbial communities from Lake Michigan, USA - Su13.BD.MM110.DCMD (SPAdes) (version 2) | ecosystem: Environmental > Aquatic > Freshwater > Lake | place: Lake Michigan... | reverse complement strand
CCTGAATCTAAACCTGTATCTAAACCTGAATCTAAACCTGAATCTAAACCTGAATCTAAACCTGTACCTAAACCTAGTATACCAGACGAGTTAATAAGTTCTATGTTATTTTATTCAAATTCTTTACCAATAAGTAGAGAAACAAAAAGAATAATGAATTCAACAATTGATATAGATTCAAATAAATTTTTAAGCTTAAGAGAAAAACTTGGAAAAACAACAGTAGATAAGTTGTTTTCTACAGGTGAAGATATAGTTATTAATGAGCAATTAAATAATAAAGAAATTTATTTATTAGCTGGATTATTTGTTACTAATATTAATAACATAAATATAAAAAATATTTATTTTGATATTTCTAAAAATATGCTATTTCCATTAGATAAATTAAAAGAAGGATTATTAAATCCTACTATAAAATTAATTTTAACTAGAAATATTAATTTTGCACAAATGAGTAATGAACAGATTGTATTAATAAATACTAGAGATAATAAATACAATTTAAATGATAATTATTTAGATTTTCAATTAAAATTTATATTTGGTTGTATTTTACAAATAAACATAGAAGAAAGACATATAACATTAGATTTATCTTTTTCTGACTTGATGGAACTTAAAAATAGTTTTAATACAATAATATATGCCTTAAAAAAAAATATAAAACTGACAACACTTTTACTAAGTCGTAATGATATAGGTGATAAAGGAACCATCGCAATAGCAGAAGCTCTAAAAACAAATACAAGACTGTTAATACTTGACCTTAATCATAATGCTATTAGTTCAATTGGAGTCATCACATTAGCAGAAGCCTTGAAAATAAATAGAACACTATCAACACTTAAACTTAATTCCAATTTAATATATGAAGAAGGAGCCATAGCAATAGCAAATGTATTGAAAATAAATAAAACTCTATTAGATCTTGACCTTGGTAGAAATGATTTAAAGACCAATGGAGCAGTAGAAATAGTAGATGCATTGAAAACAAATAGTACACTATTACGACTTAACCTTAGTAATAACAAAATAGGTAACAATGGAGTCAAACCAATATCAGATGCATTGAAAACAAATACAACACTAACACACATTAACCTTATTTTAAATGAGTTTGATGATACCTTCCAAGCAGAATTAGCAGAATCCTTAAAAGAAAATACAACACTAAAACTGGAGCTTCATTATTAATAAATAAAACATTGATAGCACTTAAAGTTTGTTATGATTTAATGAATATATTTATAAAAATATAACATATATTATATGTCGGTTTCTGATTTAAATTATAAAAATAAATATTTAAAATATAAAAATAAATATTTAAATTTAAAAAGTCAAATGGGTGGTGTTGATTATATACCTGGTGATTTAACAAGTTTAATACTAATGTCTTCAAAATCTTCACCACTAAATAATGAAACAAAACAACTAATGAAGGTAGATACAGAATCAAGCTTACAAAGAAAGATTGAAAATCCACCATTTAAAAAACCACCACTAAATAAGTTGTTTTCTACAGGGACCTATATAGCTATTAATGAGCCATTAAATTATAGAGAAATTTTATTATTAGCTAAATTATTTATTAGTGATATTGATAATCTAAGTACAGAATTTATTTCTTCTAATTATATTTCTAAAAATATTAAATTTTCATTAATTGTATTAAAAGAAGTATTATTAAATCCTACTAACATATTAGTTTTATCGGCGACTGAATATAATTTAGAACCAGTTGCAGGTCCCATAAATCGATTATATATTCATTTTAATGATGAACCACAACGTGATAATTATGTAGATTTTCAATTAAATTTTATATTTACTTGTTTTTATATTAGAGAAAGAAAAGGAGATATAAGATTAGTATTAGACGAAATTAAATTAGAAGAATTTGAAAATAGTTTTAATACAGTAATACTAGGCTTAAAACAAAATATACCAATAACCGTACTTTCACTAAAAATTAATGATAATGGAATAAAAAAAATAGTAGAAGCCTTGAAAATAAATAAAACAATTACAAGACTTGATCTTAATAATAATAAAATTAGTAATGGTGGAGCCAAAGCTTTAGCAGAAGCCTTGAAAACAAATAAAACATTAATATTATTTAATATTAGTAATAATAATATTGGTTATGATGGAGGAATAGCAATAGCAGATGCATTAAAAATAAATACAACACTATTAGATCTTAACCTCAGTGAAAATAAAATTAATGACGGAGCAGTATATATAGCAGATGCATTAAAAATAAATACAACACTATTAAAGCTGAACCTTGAACAAAATTATATTAAAGATAACGGAGCAGTAAAAATAGCAGAAGCATTAATAGTAAATAAAACACTATTAGATCTGAACCTTTGTGGAAATAATATTCGTTATGGAGTAATACCAATAGCAAATGCATTAGAAAAAAATACAACACTAACAAACCTTAACCTTAGTTTTAATAATATTACGATCGATGAAGAAATAGCAATACATATAGCAAATGCATTGGGAAGAAATACAACACTATTAAATCTTAACCTTGGTAGCAATCGACTACGTAATAATGGAGTTACACCAATAGTAACTGCATTGAAAATAAATAATACACTATTATACATTAATCTTGATGAAAATAATCTTACTGCTTCTGATAAGGCAACATTGATAGAATACTTGAAAACAAATACAAGACTAACTATTAAGTTTTAATAGCACTTAAAGTTTGTTGTGAGAATAAAATTGAGTCCGATGGAGGAATAGCAATAGCAGATGCATTGAAAATAAAAGAAAATACAACACTATTAGAACTTAACCTTAGTTATAATCAACTAAGTTATAATGGAGTTTTACCAATAATAAACGTATTGAAAACAAATAATACACTATCATACATTAAGCTTGATGATAATTTTATTTCTGATTCTGAAAAGGCATCATTCATAAAACACTTGAGAACAAATAGAAGACTAAGATAGTTATTCTAGTCTACCAGTACTTCTTACAGCAATTCTATGTAATCAGTCAGTTCAATTATCTTGGAGTGCATCAATAAATGCAACAAGTTATAAAATAAAAGCGCATGATCTATCAAATAATAAAAAAATTGATAAATATTGTTTTTATAATTAACAATAGTTAATAATATAAATGCAAATATGTCTTCTAACCCAGATACAAGATTTTTAACAATATTAAGAGCTACAATGGATGAAATAGAAGGTATTTCACCTTTAATTCAAGATAATATTTATTTAAGGTTAGTAAATAATTTACAAAGTTTATATGACATACATACAACTAATACTATTACTACTACTGTTACTAATACTACTACTACTACTGTTACTAATACTACTGTTACTAATGTGGACGATACTATTAGTGAGTCATATGAAGCTGATACTATTGTTGAGCCGTATGATGGTATTACTAATAATGTTAATATTACTAATTTTAATACTGCTTTGTCAATAGCCGAATATTTGCGGGACATGATGACGCTAGAACAAAGGGACCTACATATAACTAGTGTTAATCCCCTTTTTCCTGAAGGATATCGAAATAATATTAGTATTAATAACCCTATTTTTAGGGATTATAACAGACAAATAAGACAAATGGTAGGTTTATGGGAAACTCTGTCATCTGAAGAACAAAGAATCTATCTCATGCGTCCGGAAAACGTACTTCCTCATCCATCAGGACAAGATGAATTGTTTACTGTCTACCTATCGAATGATAGATATAGTATATATAGTCGTAATATTCGTAATATACTTAATACTAATGATAGTGATAGTATTATTGCTACTAATAATATTACTAATTTTACTCGGGTGTTGTCTGTTCTAGACACTACTTATGATTATTGGACTCATGAAGAAAGGAGTAGATATGATAATAGTGTTAATCCAAATAATACTGAAGAGTTTCGAAATGAACTTAATAGTGAAAACCCTATTTTTAGTGATTATAATAGACTAATGAGAGAAGCGTTAGGTTATTGGAGAGCTATATCACCTGACGAACAAAGAAACTTTCGCAGTGGTCCTCACATTAATGATCCTTCTAAGAATATAATGAATGATATTGTATTAGGAGGACCTATTGATAGAATTGTCGTGTTTCGGCCACCCACTCACCCAGCTGAGATTTATGATGCGTTGTAAAAGTGGTATATATAATACTTAATAAATAGAAATGATAAAATTTATAACTATTATTTTTTTACTTTAATTATAACATATCAAACTTAAATATATTATAAAATAATGCATACTTAATACTAGTAACACATAATATAACATTCTTATATAATAGATTTAAAAGTAAATTAATTATTAAATATAATGCTAAAGTACAATTATGTTATAAATTTAACAAGGCGTCCTGATAGATGGGACCAATTTTTAAAAAATAAAGATAAAACTATTTTAAAAGAAGAAAAATTTATTAGATTTGCTGCTTTTGATGGTTTTGATTATGAAAATGAAATTAAAAGATTTGGAATTGAAAATCACGTTATATTTAGATTTATGAAACAAATTAAATTAAGTGTACCAAAAGGTGTATTAGGATGTTTAATGTCTCATTTAATGTTATTACAAGAAATAATAAATAATAAAGATATTGAAGATAATGATTATGTTGGAATATATGAAGATGATATTTTTTATTGTGATAATTTTGATAAAAAATATAATGAATTTAAAAAAATAAATTTGTCAAATTATAATGTTGATTTTATATATTTAGGTGGTAGATTTGATAAAGGTTTTGATTGTAGATATTCAGATGATTTTAATTTAATGTTTGAAAAAACAGATAATCCAAATTTAATTAAAAGAAAACAAATGATTTATAGAAATTTTAATTGGGATAGATGTACTTTTTCATTTGTTATTAGAAAGAGTATTTGTAAAAAGTTAATGGAAATTATTTCTACTTTATTTGTAAAGAAAGAAGTAGGAATAATTAAATTTGAAGCAATAGATTATGTATATACATGTGCATTTAATAAAATAAATATGTTTGATTTTATACCACATTTATATTATTCACCAGTAAACTATAATACTGATATTCAAGGAAATCATTTAACAAATGTAATACAATTTTAATTAATTTTATTTCTAATATTAATTAATTTTATAAATATTTTTCTATATCATTAGGCATTTCTTTAATATCAATCTTATAAATTTGTTTCATTCTTTGTAAGTTTTTAATATCTGATTGATCATCTATTTTTACTAATGAAATAGAAACACCTTTTTTACCAAATCTACCACAACGACCAATTCTATGAATATATGTTTCTTTATTTGGTGGTAAGTCATAATTTATTACTAAATTAACATCAGGAATATCAATACCTCTAGCAAGTAAATCAGTTGTTAATAATAAACGAGTTTTTCCTTCTCTAAATTCTTTAACAATACTATCTCTTTCATTTTGATTCATTTTACTATGTATACAAGTTATTGTAAAATTATTTTTTTCTAAATTTTCTTTTAACCAATCAACTTTTCTAATAGTATTACAAAATATAATAGTTTGTGATGTTGATGTAATACCATACAAGTCCATAATAGTATCAAATTTTAAATCTTCTGTATCAATCTCAATATAAAATTGACTAATTAATTCTACGGCAACTTCTGAATTTTTAAGAAGAATTTTAATAGGGTCAATTAATAATTTTTTACTTACTGTAAAAACATTTGTATTTAATGTAGCCGAAATTAGAATAGATTGTATTCCGGATGGTATTTTTTCAAAAATAAAATTTAATTTATCTGTAATTCCGTCTGTTAGCATTTCATCTGCTTCATCTAATACTAATATTTTTAATGAATGAATAGAAATTATTTTATCAGTAATCATGTGATGAATTCGACCTAATGTACCAATAACTAAATTAGCATTTTTTAAATCATCTTTTGAATCTTTAATATTAGTTCCACCTACTGATTTTTGAATTGTAATTTCTGTCATTTTAGCTAATTTAATAGCTACATCAAAAACTTGTTCAGCTAATTCTCTTGTAGGTGTTAAAATAATACATTGATTTTTAGAATTTATTTCAATACGATTTAATACTCCTAATAAATAAGTAGCTGTTTTACCTGTTCCTGACTGAGATTGTAGTAAACAATCTTTTCCAGTATTAATTGATTCAATACCTTTAATTTGAATTGGTGATGGTTGTGTAAAACCATGTAAATATATACCTTTAATTAAATTTTCATTTAGGTTTAAACCTTCAAAATTTTTTATGTTATCCATATTTATGATTTGAATATACTCTTTAAACCATTTATTTTAAAAAAAAATTGTTCAAAAATAATTTAATGTATTAATTTTAATATAATAATAATGCTTTCTAAAATAAATAAGAAAAATAGATATTCTTCTGAACTTTTGGATTGGTTAGGTATTCCCGATAAACTATATTCTATTAATGATATAAAAGAAGCTATTTATAATAAATGTAATTTATTTGATACTAAAGATAAATTATCAACAGTTAATCTAGATAAGCATGGTTTAATTTTATTTGAAATTAATTCAAACCCAGTGAAAATTGATAAAATTATTAATTGTATTAGTTATAAATATTTTATAAAATATTATAAACCTCCATATGAACATTATGACTATTGTCAAAAACCATCACCTGTTAGTCATTTAGAACTAATTATAAAAAATTGATTTATAAATATATTGAGATTAATCTTTATATGTTAATGTCCAGCAACTTAGTTAAAGATTTTACCGTTAAATACACAGATGTCGAAGTAAGCCGTATTTCATCCACTGAACTTCAAGAAAATGAACGTTCCAAAGGCCAAAAAATAGCATATCCAAAATATAATCATCCTAAATTTGGTATTGATCAACCACTAATATTTCAATTTCCTTGGGTTCGCCTTGAAACATATGGTGTACCTAGAGCTGGTGAATATTTTAAAAATGATTCTGATCGTACATTTGTAAAAATGCCTTTAAATAATTCTATTCCTGAAATAGAAGAACTTATAAGAATATGCAAAGAAATAGATGGACATTTTTCATCTGAAGAATTTGCTTCTAAACTTTTAGGTAAAAAATGGAATAAATATACTTACCAACCTATTATTCGTGAATCTATATCATACGATAATGATGATGATGATGATGAAAATTCTAAAAAAAAATTAGCTAAACAATCTACTCTTCCTAAATATCCTTATCTTAAATTAAAAATTGATACAGATTATACTTCTGGTGAAATTAAAACTAAATTATTTCGTTCTGAAATAGTTGATAACAAACGTAATCGTATTGAAATACAAGATATTAAAACTATTGATGAATTTGCGCGTTTTGTTTGTTTCCAATCTAATTTCCGTCCAATTGTTCGACTTGTAAAATTTTGGGCACAACCACTTACCAAGAAAGATCCTGCTTGGGGTGCTACTTTTAAAATAATCAAAGGAGAAGTAGAAATTCCTATCAAAGGAAATTCAATGTATAAAGATTATATGAATTCTGATGCTTTCCTTGATAGTGATGAAGAAACATCTAATGCATCATCTAATGCATCATCTAATGCACCACCTATTCCTGTTAAAAAAGTAAAACAAGTTGAATCTGATGAAAGTGATGAAAAACCAAAACTTGTTAAAAAAGTAGCACCAGTTGACTCTGACAAAGAAAGTGAAGAGGAAAAACCAAAACTTGTTAAAAAAGTAGCACAAGTTGAATCTGATGATGAAGAAAGTGAAGAAAAAACACCACCACCCGTTGTTACTAAAATTACTAAAAAGGTAGCACAAGTTGAATCTGACGAAGAAAGTGAAGAAGAAAAACCAAAAACTGTTAAAAAAATTGCACAAGTTGAATCTGATGATGATGAAGAAAGTGAAGAAGAAAAACCTAAAATTGTTAAAAAAGTAGCACAAGTTGAATCAGATGATGACAGTGAAGAAAGTGAAGAAGAAAAACCTCCGCCTCCAATTAAGAAACCAGTCGCTAAAACTAGTGGACGTGGTGCAAAATCTAAATCTACTTAAAAATTAAATTATAAATATTAATTTATGCGTATTTATTTATAAAAATATATTATATATTTTAATATGAATTCCAGAGTATTACGATTACAAGAAATTAATTTAAATAAAATAAACTATGTAAAAATTAAAAATTTAGATTCTAAAAAACAGATTTATATTGATTATGAAAATAAACCATTAGTTTTTCAATGTCCAACTTTATTAAATGATAATTTACCTATAAAAATTACTGATGACTATTATGAATTAGAAATTCCTTTAATAACTCAAGAAAAAAATAAACAAAATAGTTTAATTGATTTTTTAAAAAATCTTGATTCTAAAATTGTTGAAGATGCAAATAATAATGTAAAATTATGGTTTAATGAAAATAAAATGTCATATTTTTTTAAAACTATTGTCAAAGATTCTAAAAAATATAAAAATGAAACTATAAAATTAAAAATAATAAAAACTATTAAATTTGAATCTGTATTATTAGAAAATAATAAAAAAATAAATATTAACGATGTTCCAAAAGATTCATGGGTTAAAATATTATTAGAAATTCATTCTATTATAATAAATAATGAAAATAAAACATTTTATTTATTTTTAAGACCACATGCTTTTTCATTTAAGGATAAAGAAATTAAATCAAATTATAATTTTCTAGAAGATTCTGATTCTAATGAAGAAATTCCAGATAGTGATATAAACAATTTATTTTTAAAACAAACAAATGTTGATAAAAATAATAAATCTAACGAAAATCAAACATCAAGCCAAATTAATTATAATATAAAAAATTTAGAACTATTATCAAAATCTAATTTTAGTTCAACTTCATCTTCTTCAGATTCTGATAAAGAATCCTTAAAAAAATTATCAGATTCTCCGGATTCTGATAAAGAATCCTTAAAAAAATTATCGGATTTATCGGGTTCTTCAAATTCTTCAGATTCTGATCAAGAATCCTTAAAACAATTATCAGATTCGGATGAGTCTATAAAAGATGAAGAAAATATTAATTTAGGATCTATTTTAGTAAAGAATCCTTTTTAATATAAAATATAATTAAAAATCACTATAAAGAAATTATTACATTAAATAAATATAAATGGATTATAATTCATTCGATATTAATCTATCTGAAGCACGTAATAAAAATATAGAAATGCTTAAAATAATTCAACTTTCTTCCCAAGAAGTTTTAAAATTAAAAGGTAATCAAGAATTTTATAATAATAATGAAAATGCAGTAAAATTTATTAATTTAGTATCCGGCGAATCTCAAGTATCAATTAGATTAATTGATCATTTTGTAACTAAATATTCTAAATATAATAAATGTAATTTTAAATTAATTGAAAATGAAAAAGAAAATGTTATAAATATTTACTATGATTATAAAAATCAATTAAAACATTTTCAAAAAACCCATTTTGACCCATTTAGTAGAGGTGATCGAATTCCTTTTTTTATGAAAGATACTTGTGTAATAACAACTATTGGACAATTAAATTTTTTCAAATGGTTTATTTCTAAAAAAATTTATGATTATGTTTTAGCTAATAAAGAAGAAATTTTTAATGATATGAACAAAAAATATAAGTCTGAGAAAAAATTTATAAAAATATCAAAACAAGTTAAAAATAAAGAAAGATCTATTTATGAACCAATTAAAAAACTTATATTAATGCCAACAAATATTGAAAAGAGGAATGTTAAAATTATTGTTTCTTTTGAATAATAAAAAATATATTATTCAAAAAAAATTGATAAAATTAGTTTTTATTTAGATTTTTAATACAATTAAATGCCTCCTAAAAAGAATGACACTACTATTTCTATTTCTAAAGACACTAAAAAAGTAAATAACAAACAAACTAAATTGAGCAAAGAATCTGAAAGTAAAGAATTAGAAAGTAAAGAATTAGAAAGTAAAGAATCTAAAGATGAAGAATCTGAAGAAGAATCTGAAGATGAAGAATCTGAAGATGAAGAATCCGAAGATGAAGAATCTGAAGATGAAGAATCTGAAGATGAAGAAAAAGATAATTCTAAAAAATCTGTTAAAGAAAAGAAAGTTAAAAAAACTTGGCAAGAAAATATTGACGAATTAACACAATTAACTGCAGACTTTAAAAAGAATGAAAATGAACATAAACTTATTCAAGAAAATTTACATAAAAATGAAAAAGCTCATAATGAATTAGTAAAACAATTAGCACGTAGTGTTTCACTTTTAGCTAAATTTCATGATGAAGAAATTAAGCGTGTTTTAAAAGAAAAACCAAAACGTAAAGGAAATAATTCCAGTGGTTTTAATAAAGAAACACCTGTTCCTCCTAAACTAATAAAATATCTTTCCCTTGATAATGATGTACAAATGTCTCGTCCGAAAGTAGTAAGTTTACTCTATCAAAAATTTAAATCTGAAAATCTAACAAGCGGTCAAAATATAACTCTTGATAAAACTACAGCTAAAATTTTTGGTAAAGAAAAAGATTATGAATTTAATTTTAAACAAATTCAAACATTTATTAAAGAAATTTATGATGAAGCTTTTCCAAAATCTTAAAATATAATATACATTATTTATAATTGTATTAATGTCATTCGTGGTGGTAATTTAATAAACTCGTTTGTTTTAAATTTTTTAGATAAAATATTTTTTATTAATTTATATGGATTATCTAATAATGTAATATCATTAGATTTTAATATTTTATCAAATAGCAAGTATTTTACAATAAAATATGTAAATGCTGGACTTTTTTGATTTATTTGTTTTTTATAATTCCAATTATTTAAATTAAAAAAATCATTCATTAAATTTGCTTGATTTTCTATAAATTTAAATTCAATTTGTAATAAACTATTAATAGAACGATTTGTTATTAATGAAACATATATTAAATGATAAATTATTCCCCAAAAATCAGTAATAGCTTCATAATAACTTTTAAAATTATTTATTTTATGATGTAAATCTGTGTCATCAAAAATTATATCTCTATTATCTAAATCTAAATAATGTATTAATTCGTGAAAAATTACTTTTTCAAATTCTTCTTCTCTCCATATAAATATTTCATACCTTCTAAAATCAGTATAACCACTATTTATATTTTTTGGTCCAATTTCTATATCTATATCAAAATTTTTTTTAAGAGGTGTTAATAATAGATATATATTAATTGGTTTATCTTCTTTATATTTTTTTAAATCATATAAATAATTTATTATATTTAATAAAATATTAATTCTTTTACTAAAACCAATATATTTTTCTTTACGACATTTTAAATAAATATTGTGTGTTGTTTTATAATACCAAGTTATTTTATAATTTGTATCTAATGATTCTAAATTATTAATAACTTCTTGATAAACCCAATCTGTATTAATTAATTTTTCTATTTTATTTTTTGGAATTTCATATAACAGTATTTTATAGTTTATTCTTTTTAATTTATTTTTAATTTTTCTTTTTTCTTCTTTTATAAAATCAAATTTAATATTTTTATTTCTTCTTTGATTAAAATACTTGAAATATTTATCTGAAAATTCATCCATTTATTTATAATTAGAAAAAATTTTTGATTTTAGTTAAACATAATTTTAAGAACTTCTTCTTTTTCTTCAGAATGTTCAAAATCTAAACTTAATTTAATTCCAAAATAATGATTTTTTATATTTATATTATCTACATTTATAAAAAAACCATCTCTACTTGGTACCCAATTTTTATATTCTATTTTTTTACCAACATTAACATCTATATCTAATCCATATACCATTTGATATAAAGTTATAGGATAATTATAAACAATAATATTTTCTTTCCATATAAAATTATTTGGTAGAATTAATTGAATAATTAAATTACCATAGTCACCATCATCCATATCACCACCTTGATTAAAAATTATAAATGGTTTATTTATTGAAAATATAAAAATAGTTTTTGATTCTTCATCTTCAAATTTTCTTTTTAGTTTAATTTTTTTTTTAGTTTTTTCTAAAATTTCATTTAATGAAATATTAATATTTAATTTAATATCTAATTTATTATGTCGTAAATAATTAATTGGTAAATCATAATAATATTCTGCTTGAGTTTCATCCCAACAATTATTATCAGAATCTGAACAATTAACACATTTATTTATTTTTTTATCTGGAATATCACCATTTAGAAATAAATTAAATAATTCTTTAAAATTTATTGAATTCATAACAGACGTAAAATTAGATTGTAAATATTCCCAGTCTTTTTTTGATAAACTAATACCTAGATTTTTTAATTCATCTAATTTTAATTTATTTAAAAATAGTTTTTCTAAAATTTCCTGAAAATTTGTTTTTTCTATATTATCCATTTTTAAATATTTTTCTCTTATCTTATCATCCATTAATATTTGATAAGCAGTATTTATTTGTTGAAATTTTGATGTAGCATTTTCATTTTTACATTTATCTGGGTGATATTTTTTTGATAATGCATAATATGCTTTTTTTATATCTTGTTCTGATGCATTTGGTTTTAATTCTAAAATTTCATAAAAGTCCATTATTAAAATATTTGTTTTTTCTCTATACCAAATTAATAATTTATTTTTACAGTTTTACAATATATTTCAATAATTTTATTTGTTATTTTTTTTTCATTTTCTTCATTTAAAAATTGTTCAATATATATTTTACTATTTTCAGCTATTTTTTTACATGTTTCTAAATTATTTAAACACCATTTATATTTTTCTTCTAAATCACTATAATCACTTTTAATTTCTATATAATGAGTTCCTGATATTAATTTATCTTCCATTAACCAACTACAAACTGTTGGTGCTGGCATTATTACTACAGAATTAGAATATAAAACCCATTTTAAATTTGTTGCAACATCATTTCCTTCAATTGAAATTAAAAATTTTGATTCTAATTGTTCTTTAATTGATAATTTACTTAATATATAATTATTATTAATAACATTTTGACATAAATTACTAAATTTTATATCAATATTTTCATCTTCATGATTTTGATATTTGTTTACAAATTTTACTCGTTTATTACCTGTTGATCTTCCTCTCCATATAATTTTATTATTTTTTTTATCAAAAGGTATATCAAATTTGTTTACATCGTCTAAACCTTCCCAATGTCTTGGAGTATTTAAGTTTAATAATACATTAAGATTATTTATTAAATCTATTGGTCTTGATTTTGTAAAACAATATTTTTTCAGTTTAACATTAATATCTCCAAATGCAATATAAATATTAAAAATTTTTATTTCACTATTATTAAAATATTTACGTAAATCATTTATATAATATTTTATTTGATAATCATAATTATCATAAAACAAGGTATCATTATTTATTAATTGAATTTTATTATATGATATTGCTTCTTTTTCATTAAATATATCTTGATATTCTATCTTTTGATTTTTTATAAATGTATTATATAAATTACCTAAGTAATATTTAATTCTATCTTCGATATCCATTATTTAAATTTATATTTATTTTTATATTTATTTTATATTCGTTTAATTCTTATTTTTAAATATAATATTGTTTAATGGAAAATAATATTTTTTTTAAAAATAAAAAAGATAAATTTAACCCAGATGTAATTAATAATTTAAGTAAAAAAACATCAGAACGTAAAAAAACAGAATTTGTAGAAAGTAAAATAATTTATAATGGAATTACTAACACTGTTCCAAATAATATAAAAAACAGTAAAGATTTAAAACTTGATGTTGATGAATCTATTGATACTAATACTATGAAAAAAATTATTAAACAAAAAGAAGATGAAAGAAGTAAACAAGATTATGATTTAAAACCACAAAAATTAAAATGCTTACCTGAAAATTTAATTATTGATAAACATATTGAAAATTTTGATGAACTTAAAAAAAATTCAGAATTTCATATTAAAAAAATAACACAAGAACAAACACATCAAAAATCAAAATATAATGATATTATTTCAAATCTTAAAGATTTAGGTATACTTTCATATAACACAAATAAATAGTATAATTTAAAAATAATTAAGCGTTTATAATTTATATATTATTTAAATAATATCTTAAATAATTTAAATGGAAAATAATAATTTTAATGTAAGAATAATTGATTTTTATAAAAAAATTAATAAACCTATTATAGATAAAATGGTTACAGATAATTCATTTAAAAATATTTTAGAATTATCAACTGTATCAGAAATACCATTACTTAAAAAAGAAAAAAATAATTGGTATTTAAAAGATAAAAAAAAAATTTTAAAAGAAATAGAAAGTACAAAAAAAAAAAAAATAAAAGAAATAAAAAATAATTTATCTAAAATTAATATTATTAAAATAAATGATATTAAAGAAAATAATAATAAACTTATTTCTGATTTAGAATCTATAGATTTATTAAAAAATAATATAGAAGATGATATTATTTATAATAATATTAGAAATTTATCATTATTATCAAATAATATTGAATTAACTAAAAAATCAAAAAGAAATCAATTAGGAGGAACATCTAATTTAAATATTAGGGATAATAAAAATAAAAAAAATTTAAAAATAATTAAAATTAATTTAGATGAATTAAATATATCATCTGATTCTAATGATTTTATTGAAATTTTTTCAAATTAATTTGATTCAGTTATAAATTCTCTTACATTATTTACATTTCTTTCTCCATTAAATAAGTGAATATTATCTCCTACTTTTTTTATAATTGTAGGATATCCTTGAATATATTTTTTATATTTTATAAGTATTTTTTTATTTTTTTTATCATCTACATCTATAGTATTAAAAGTATATTTAGTACCTAATTCAGATTCTAATGCGTCCCAAGTTGGTGAAAAATTTTGACAGTGACCGCACCAATTAGCTTTAAAAAAATAAATATCTGTTTTTTGTGTACTTTCTTCTATTTGTGTACTTTCTTCTATTTGTGTACTTCCTCCCATTTGTGTATTTGTTTTTAAATTATTATATTTAGTCTTATATTTAATATATTTTTGATAATATAATTCACTAGACATATATAAATATAGTAGAATATTTTTATATTATTATTATTTGAATAAATTATTTTTTAATATAATTAAATATATACGCACGATTTAGATAAGTTTGAACTTTTTCTTTAGAAATTAATGATACTGATGAATCATCACACATTGACCAATTATTATTTAATAAATTTCTGCTCATATACATATAATGTCCTCCATTAATTTGACCAATATGAATTACTGCTCCTTTAATTGTAAAATCGTGTCTCCAATCAATTGGGATTTCTATTTCTTTATTATTTTTAAAAAGTCTTTCTTTATTATTTTCAAAACGTTTTAACCAAATAATTAAGTTATTACTCCATTCAATAACATTTAAACGTTTAGATGCAATTCTTTTTTGTTTACAATTTTCACAAAAATACATTTCATCACCTTCTAATTTTTCGTGTACTTTAAATTGACGATAACAATCATCTAAAGTTAAACATTCATCTTTAATTGGTAAAATTAAAAATGGATTTTTATGTATAGTTATACTTGTTTTTAAACATTTTAAAACTTTACATTTAATAATTGTTTCTGTTGTAATATCAAAAAGTGGATTTAAATTTTTTGTAAGATCAGTATCAAGAATATCAATTAAATATATTATAAATTCTACAACATCTTGTTGTTCATTTTTATAAAAAATTTTATTATTGTTACCAACTATTTCTCTAATTTTAGTAGGTGTAATAGCATGATTAGTTGTTGTATAATATTCTTTAATAAAATTAGCCATAATTTCTAAATTTTCTGATTTATTACTATTTTTTAAAATTATTTCACAAAAGTCAGTATTTTGAATTAATAATTGTAAACCAGAATTTAAATAACAAGTATTACCTATATTATTAAAACCTTTAATGGTAGTCATTATTATATAATATAATAATTTAAAGTTTAAAACTATCAATATTTTTATAATAAAAATTGATAATTTAATAATTTTTCAATATATTTAATTAGTAAATGCCTATTATCTTCAAACTTATTGGAAATATAAAATTAAAAGTACTTGAAATTAAATATAATATAAATGGAATAGTTAGACTTTCTTCAATTACATCTATATTTAAAAACTATGGTATACCATCTGAAAATTTTGAACATATTAAATTTATAGTAGAATCAGAACATCTTAATAATGATTCTAAATTTTTTGAAGTATCAGATAATTATAATTTAATTGTATTTATTTTTACTTCAAAAAAAGAGATTAATGATAAATTAATTAAAATTTTTTCAAAAAATAATGATATTGATTATATTAATTATATTAATGAAGTTGATGATATTGATGATGAAGAATTAACTAAATCAATAGTTGATAAAATAGAAGAAGAAATTCCAGAACTTTCACAAGATATAATTAATTCTAATAATACTAAAACTTTAGAACTTTTTGAAAATCCTAATTTTAAACATCTAGTTAAAATTTATTTCAATGAACCAGACATATTTAAAACTTTTCTAAAATTTATATCACATGGTGATATTACCAATATGACAATTCCAATAATAAATGAAGAAAAAGATTATTCAGTTGAAATTAAACATATTAAATCTCTTGGAATTACTGAAAGTGATGAAGTAATTTTACATTTTCTTAAAAAATATAACGGTCATATCAATTTATCTCTTCGTGCATTTTTATGTCAAAAAGCGATGATTTAAAAATTAATATCGTTTATTTTATTTATAATAATTCTAAATAAAAATTGAAAATTATTTATTTATTAAATATACATTTAATATATAATAATTAAAGTATGTCACATAAGTTTATAAAAAATAATACTAAATATAATACTAATAAAAAGAATACTACTAAAAAGACTAACGAAAAAGGAGACTGGGAATATACTTTCTTTCAAAAAAAATATATTCCTAATGAAGAAGAAAATATTAAAGTTAAATTACGTCCTGAAAATGTATTTGACCCAACTATTATTCATTCATATATTAACCCTCAGCCAAAAAAAGAAGATATTTTGCATCAACGAAAAATTAATGGTGAACAGCTAAATAAAACAGAAGTTATTATTCTTACAAATTATTTGAAAAAAAAAGAACAACTTTTAAATGAAGATATTATTTCATTAGAAAAATTTGGTCTTAATGCAAAACCTCAAACAGATGAAGGTCGTACACGATTACTCTTATTAACACTAGAACATCAAATTAATAAAAATAATAATGATTTAATCTGTAATATTTTTCTTCGTCTTTGTGAAAATCAATTTAAAATAACTTCTAATATTGAAAAAGATTTTGCAAAAAGCCTTAATACTATGCGAGAAATAGTAGAAAAATGTGATTTGATAAAAATTCAATTTGAAAAATTTTCTGATCAAATGCCCCCTTTAAATAGTAAAGGATTTCAAAAGTTTGATGAGTGGCAAATTCAAGTAATAAATCATATTGATGAAAATAAATCAATAGTTGTTTCTGCACCAACTTCAGCTGGTAAAACAGTTCTTTGTGGTTATGTAGCAACAAAAGGAAAAATAATGATTGTTGTTCCAACTGATGCGCTTGCTTGGCAATTATCCTCTTATATTGGTAAAATTCTTAATAAAAATATTCCTATTATAACAAAAACTTATCAAACTATTCCAAAACGTGAATTATTAGTAGAATTAATTAACAATTCTCAATGTATTGTAGGCACAGCAGATTCTATTGTAGATTTTTTACCACTTATTAATATTAAATTTGAATGGATTATTTTTGATGAAATTCATACTATTGCAATGCCTGAAGGTAGTTCTATGGAAATTATTGCTAAAATTTATAAGGATATTCCTTTTTTAGCATTGTCTGCTACAATTGGTAATATGGATGAATTAACAACCTGGTTCCAATCTCTTAATGTTAATCGTAATGTTAATTCAATTATTTGTAATAAACGTTTCTTCAATCTTCAACGTTATTATTATAAAACGGATACTAACAAACTTGAAATTATCCATCCACTATCACTAGTTGAAATTGAAAACTTTGCAGATGAATCTATTTTAAAAAAAAATCTACAACCAACCCCATTTGATACTTGGACACTATATCAAAATATGTGCAAAGTATTTGGTGATCTAGGAAAATTAAATCATAAAGAATATTTTGATTCTAAAGAGCGTATAGAACTTTCAAAAGCAGATAAATATTTTAATGACCTTATTAAATATTTAGTTGACAATTACGATAAAGAAAAAATAACAATTATACTTGATAAATTTAAAAACATTTCATATTCAGAAGAATCTGTTGATCTTGTTAAATTAGCTTTTCTTCTAAAAGCAGAAGATAAAACTCCAGCAATTATTTTTCAAAAAAATACATTTGCTTGTCTTCGTATGGTTCGTCAATTTGCTAAAGTAATTGAAGACCTTGAAAATAAACAGTTTCCTCGTCTTTATGCTCAACGGTTAAAAGAACAAAAGAAATTTCGTCGTTTAGATAAACAAAATGAAAAAGAAAAAGATAAATCTGATAATAGTTCTAATAGTAAGAAAGAACAAAAACAGTTTCTTGATTCAAAAAATACAGAAGAAACTTTTATACCAACAGCTTTACAAGAACCAACAAGTGAATTTACACTTAATCATGACCAACTTTTTGCGGAAGGTATTGTAGAAGAATGGTCTGCACAACTTAAAAAATTCTACCCATGTATTGGTGAAGAATATCATTTTATAATTAAACTTCTTTGGCGTGGAGTAGGTGTTTATGCAAAAGGTTTACCAGATACTTATCTTCGTCTTGTTCAAAGTCTTGCAACAAAAAAACAATTAGCTATTGTATTTAGTGACATGTCACTTGTATTTGGTATTTCTATGCCTTTTCGTACGGTAGTTATTTATCGTGACTCTTTTATTGAAGATGATTTAGATACAATGCTTTATCATCAAATGGTAGGACGTGCTGGCCGTCGTGGTCTAGATAAAAAAGGTAATATTATTTTTGTTGGATATTCACAAAAACGTATTAAACAACTTTCCACCTGTCCTATTCCAAATATTATAGGATGTAATAATCTTAACTTTGTTATACCACATGCTTGTCGTTTAGCTAAAATGAATAATACGGGTCAAGATTGGGAATTTACATTTACTCATTGTCTAAATAAAGATTTAGATGAAGATACTAAAGAACTACTTGATGGAATTAAAACTAATTATGAAAATGGATGGAATTTTGCAATTAGTAATGATATTAATCATCTACATATGATGTGGGTACTTCGTCATTCATCAAATGAATCTATTTCAATTTCTTTCATTATTCCATATTTAATAAAAGCATTTGGATGTGTAGACCCAAATATTGAAAATAATCAAATTAATATTGCCCATTTCTTATCATATTTTGTTAATAAATATGAAACAGATAATGAAGATTATAAAATTCCACCATATTCTCTTTTTGAAGAAACATCTTTTTCTAAAATTTTTAAGATGATGGAAGACTTGGAACTTGAAACTATGGAAAATATAGATGGTCGTGTTTGGTTTTCAATTAAAAATAATAAACTTTTTAAATGTACAACAGAAAAAGAAGCTGATACTATTCACCAACGTTTGTTTGAGTTTGGAAATCGTGTAAAGGCTATTCAACATTTTTATTTTCATAATAAAATTACAAACATATCTCGTTTACTTGGAAAATTATTAACTCGTATCTGGTGGATTTATCATACAAGTTCTCAACTTATGATTCCAATTAATAATTTTGATGAAGTTGAATATAATAATATTTCTGATAATTCAGATTCAGATTTAGATGATTCGGATTCAGAACAAAATAAACCTATTTGCAAAGAAAGTGATACTATTAAATTACTATAAAACATTTAAAATATTTAAAATATTTATTTATAATTATAATTATATATGGAGATTAATTATAAAGATAAATATTTAAAATATAAAACAAAATATGTTATGTTAAAAGATTTTAATCAAGTAGGTAACGGTAAAAAAATAAATCAAAAAACATGCGGCTGTTTATGTAAAGAATGTACAAATTGTGAAGAATGTAAAATATGTAAAAATTGTAATTGTCAAGAATGTAAAAATTGTAAAGATTGTAAAGATTGTAAATAATCTAAAAAAATGAAACTATAATTATAAATAATTTTATAATTATAATTTATATTATATTATAATTATGTCAAATATTTATTTAAATGGTAGTATTGGATACACATTATTAATTAAAAATAATATTAAAATTTTAATATTAGCAGATATGCATTCAAATTTACCTTATTGTAAAAAAGATGGTATTTTTATTAGTGATTGGTTTAAAAATAAATATAATAGTAGAATTCTTCTTGAAGAAGTTCCACGTGTAGGACCTATATTAAAAGAATTATGGCCTTCATCTCCTCATACACAAAAATTAAAAGAAGAATATATTAAAAATAGTCATATTATTCAAGGAGTAGATATAAGACCTTTATTAATTCCATTTTCTTGGGAATTAGCATCTAATGAAAACGATACACAGGCACCGATTATAAATTTAAAAGAATATTTAGAATTAATAAATTTATTTTTTACTTTAAAATTAGATTTTATAAAAAATGACTTGAAACATATTTATTCAAAAGAATTTTTAAAAAAAAAAAAAATAGGAAAACATTTTTTAATTTTAAAAAGAATAATCACATTTCTTATTAAAAAAAATAAAAATTATTTAGATAAAGATATTAAAGATGTAATAAAAGATAATAACAATTTATTAGAACAAATTAATAACATATTAAGTGATATAATGGAATGGTATATTATTGCTAAAATTTATCAAGGTATTAATGAAAATAAAACTTCTTTTATTATACATGCTGGATTAGCACATACAACTAATATTATTAATTTATTAAAAAACTATTATAATTATAAAGTAATTAATGATTTTGGAACAACAAATATGCATAATTTAAATATAGAAAACAATGGATGTTTGCATTTACCAATGAATATAGAAAATCAATTTGGTGGATGTAATTCATTTGGTTTTTTTAGTTAATAAAATAAAAATCTATATTTTAATATATGAATAAAAAAAATAATAAAAATTCACCATTTACAAAAGAAGATTTTTTATCAGGAGAAGGTATGATGACTTCTGTATGGGGACCACCTATGTGGCATGTACTACACACAATTAGTTTTAATTATCCTGTACAACCAACGGAAGAACAAAAGAAACATTATTATAAATTTTATAAAAATTTAGTACATATATTACCATGTAAATATTGTAGAGAAAATTTAATTAATAATTTAAAAAATAATAAGTTAACTAAAGATACGATGAAAAATAGAGAAACGTTATCTTATTGGGTTTATAATTTACACGAAATTATAAATAAAATGTTAAATAAAGAATCAGGACTCTCTTATGAACAAGTTAGAGAAAGATATGAATATTTTAGATCACGTTGTTTAGTTAATCCAATTGAAATAGAAAAATTAAAAATAGAAAATAAAGAAAACGGATGTACTGAACCGTTATATGGTATAAAATCTAAATGTGTTCTTAATATTGTTCCAAGAGATGATAGATTATCATCTTTTAAAATGGATCCAAAATGTATTATTAAAAAAATTAAAAAGTAGCTTCATCATTATCTTCATCATTTTCTGCAGTAATAGAAGCTGATTGTTTTCTTTGCATTAAATCTAATTGTTGTTTTAATTCTTCTATTTCTTCAAGAGTTAAATCTTGAGTTGTAATATTATTATCTTCATTATCTAAAATAGGTTGTTCAATATTAATTTCTTCATTAGGATGATTTAGTTTTGGTCTTTGTTGTTTATTTAATGTATTATTAATTAAAACAGTTTGATCAGTAGTATTTAAAAAATTATTAAAATATTCATTCATACAAATAGATTTTCCAGTACGATCTAATAAATAATATTCAGCATCTAATGATATAATATGTTTTTTAGATTCTTGTGCTCTGATTTCTTGTGCTCTGATTTCTTGTGCTCTGATTTCTTGTGCTCTGATTTCTTGTGCTCTCATTTCTTGTGCTCTCATTTCTTGTGCTCTCATTTCTTGTGCTCTCATTTCTTGTGCTCTCATTTCTTGTGCTCTGATTTCTTGTGCTCTAATTTCTTGTGCTTTCATTTCTTGTGCTTTCATTTCTAATGTTTTTCCATCTGGAATTTTTCCATCTAGTATTTTTCCATCTGGATTTTTTCCATCTAGTATTTTTCCATCTAGTATTTTTCCATCTGGATTTTTTCCATCTAGTATTTTTTCATCTAGTATTTTTTCATCTTGTTCTTTTTTAGAAAAATATTTTTTATATGAATAATAACTAATAATAGCTAAAATAATAACTCCAATGATTATATAAATATATAATTTATTAGATAATAATTGATGTAATAAAGATTCAATATTTATTTTATTTTCAGTTTGATTTTCAATTTGAGTTTCAATTAAAGATGGAGCAGAAATAGGTGCAGAAACTGTAGAAGAAAATGGTGCAGAAACATTAGCAGAAACTGGTACAGAAACATTAGCAGAAACTGGTACAGAAACAGTAGCAGAAACTGGTACTGCATTTAGATTATCTAGAATAGTATTTTTATCCATTAAATTAATAATATAAAATATAGGTTCTTAAACTCACTAAATTATCTAAATAAAATAAATTGAATTAAATACATATTATTTAAAGTATTAATATATAATGTCCCATAATTCACGTACATATTTAATAACAAAAGAACTACTTAAAATTTATTCTAAATTTACAGGTGCAAACCTAGTAAATCTATATAATTTAAATCAAGTTTATAATACATTTGGATGGTATTATGATAAAGAAAAAACAAAACTATTTCAAGTCAATTTAATTATTAATTCAAAAGAATTATATACAGAAAAATCTAATAAAGAAATTTTAGAATTTTTTAAATTAACATCTTATACAAAACTTAGTTTCTTTTTAGATAATTTAAAAAGAAATCAAATTTGTGATAAAAGAAATATTTTTGAATATATAAATATTTATGAATCAGGAAAAACACCAGAATATTTTAAAATGGTTGATTTTAAATCTGAAGAAATACCTATAAATAATAAAAGAAAAAGAAATGATAATGGTAGTTCATCAAATGATAATGGTAGTTCGTCAAATGATAATATTAATTGGAAACTAATGGTTTCTGCTTCATCAACTAGAAATTATTTTTTAAATGATCCTATTATTGATTGGATAAAAGAATATAATATTAAATCAATTCACGATTTACCTTCTATTAAAGGTAATTCAGAATCAACTGTTAAATATGTAATAGATGATCCTTTTACAAAATTTATTATGGAACAGGGATGCCAATTTGAAGAAAAAGTAATTGAAATAATAAAACAAAAACATACTCTTGTAAAAGTAGCAGAATCTTATCAAGCAAGAAATAAAGAATTATTTGAAAAAACTATAAAATTAATGAAACAAGGAATAGAAATTATATATCAAGGTATTTTACATGATTATGATAATAATACTTATGGTGCACCCGATTTAATAGTACGAAATGATTATTTAAATAAATTAGTTGGTTATAATATTTATGATGAAACTTTTGATTCTCCAAAATTAAATACAAAATGGCATTATGTTATAATTGATATTAAACATTCTCAAATCAATTTAACAGCCGATAGAATTCATATTTTAAATAGTGATAGTATGCCAGCATATAAAGGTCAATTACTCGTTTATACTAATGCATTAAATAGCATTCAAGGAACAAATATTAAAAAGGCATTTATTCTAGGAAAAAAATATTCTTATTGTGATAAAAAAAATACTTATTATATTCATGATTTTATGAATAAATTAGGAACGATTGATTACAATAGTTTTGATAAAGATTATGTAGATAAGTTATCTAATGCAATTAAATGGATACAATCTGTTAGAAGCGATGGACATAATTGGAAATTATTACCTTTACCTACTAAAGAAGAACTTTATCCTAATATGAAAAATGATAAAGATGGTATGTATGGAAAAATTAAAAAATCATTAGCAAAAGAAATTTATGAAATTACATCAGTATATTATTGTGGTATTAAAAATAGAAAAGAAGCTTTTAAAAATGGTGTTTTTGGATGGAATGATGAGAAGTGCACATCTAAAATAATAGGTTTTAATGATGGTAAAATAGCTGAACGGGTTAACTCTATTTTAAAAATTAATCGTCAAAATGTTAATATTGTACTTCCAAAAAATATTAAATGTAATGACCCCGAATGGCGAACTCGTAAAGAAAATGAAATAGAATTTTATCTTGATTATGAAACAATGAATTCAAATTTTGGAAATATACGTATAGATAATTTAGGTGTTGATTATGAAGACTTTAATATAATATTTATGATTGGTGTAGGTTATGAAAAAAATAATAATTGGGAATATAAAAGTTTTATAGCTAAAAAAAATACTAAACAAGGAGAAAAAGATATTTTAGATTTATTTTGGACTTTTATTAATAATAAATTAAAAGAATCTGATAAAACGGTTCCTATTTTTATTCATTGGTCACAAGCAGAAAAAACGTCTTATGATAAATCAAGAGAAAGAAACCAATTATTACCTCCACAAAAAATGGTAGATTTATATCAAGTATTTTTAAATGAACCAATTGTTGTAAAAGGTGCATTAAATTATTCATTAAAATCTATTACTAGAGCATTATTTGAAAATAATTTAATATCAACTATATGGGACACATCTAGTAGTTGTGCTAATGGACTTAATGCAATGTTATTAGCATATAAAATTTATAGCAAACAAGATTCAAATCCTGATGAAGATTTTACAATGAAAGAAATAGAAAAATATAATGAAATTGATTGTAAAAGTTTATGGGAAATAATTAATTATTTACGTAAAAATCATTAAAATCATTAAAAAGAAAAAAAACTATTTATTATAATAAGTAAATAAATGGGTTTTGATAGATTATTAAATTTTATTATTAAAAATTTTAATTATAATTATAATTTTATAATTGATGATATTAAACGTAACTTTTTAGGAAATCATATTCTGTTTGATTTAAATTTTATAATTTATAATCAAATGTTTATTTTAGAAGAACAAATTAATAATATAGTTAAAATTGTTTTAAATTTACCTTTTAGTTATACACCAGATAATAAAACAGAAGAAAAATTACAAGAAATATTTGATTTACCTTGGTGGAAGAATCATTGTGAAAATATAGAATTTATTTTTGATGGTAATGATGAAGATGAGATATTATCTAAATTATTTAACTTTATAAGCACTAAACAATCAAATGGTTTAAGTAAATTAGAATTAATGATAATAGATTGTGTAATTAATAACATTGAAAATATTATTGAAGATTTTCACATTAAAAAGAATATTCAATCAATTTGTTTTTTTATTGATGGTATTCCATCATATTCTAAAATTATAGAACAACGAAGGCGTCGTACAAAAAATTATTATGAATCAACTCTTAGAAAACAAAAATTTGACACATATTTTGGTAAAATTAAAAATATATATATGAATGAAGATGGAATAAAATATAATTATTTTAGATGGATTGAAAAAAGATTTGGTATTGATAAATCATTTAGTCCAATATCACAAATTATTAAAACTCTTGAACAAAAAATAAATTTATATTTTATTAAAAAATTTCCAAATATTAAAATATATGTAAATTCTGGTTCTATAAATGGTGAATCTGATTTAAAAATTTTTCAATATATTCAAAATAATAAATTACATGGTGATATTGCAATTCATACAACAGATTCTGATTTAATTCATTTAATGTTAGTACAACAAACATTTTTTTTTCTAAAAAGAGAAGATATTAATATATCTATTATTAAACATACATCGCGAGATAATGATTTAAATATTAATTATTATGATGGACCTGGTATGATTAATTGTATTTTAAAATTATATAATCAATTTAATAATTTAGATTCTGACAAAAATTTAAAAAATGATTATTTAATCGTGTATGATTTATGTTTATTATTATTCTTTTTTGGTAATGATCACTTACCCACAACAATACAATTTGGTTCTGAAATAGGTATTGATTTTATTTTTAAATTACTAAATAAAAATAAATCACATATAGTTACATTAATTAATGATAAAATTGAAATTAATTTTGAAATGTTAAAAAATACTATTGAAAATATTAATAATAATATTTCATCTATAGTTGCAAAAATTTTAATTATTAGAAATTTTAAATTATCATTAAATATTACTAATGTTTTAACAGATAGTGATAAATTAAATTTAGATTATAATGGAGTAATATCTTTAATTAAAAATTTATTAATAAAAGATGCATTATTATTAAAAGAAAAAATAGATATTACAAATATATCATATCAAGATGATATACGAGTAAAATTACTTAAAATAAATGATAAACCTGATTTTAGTTCATTTAATGAATATAAAATGACTTTAATTAAAAATATAGAAGATAATTTATTAGATTCATTAGATTTTGCAAATATTGAAAATATTGGTTTATTTATATATGTTAAACCTTATTTACGAACAAAAGATAATTATCAAGATTTATATAATATTTTATCAGATACAACAATATGCGAATTAACTAATAAAAATTCTATTTTATATGAACCATCAAAAGATGATTATATTAAACATTTATTTGAAGAATATAATTATAATATGTGTTACGATTATATTAAAAAAATATATCATTTAGTTACTTCCTTTTTTGGTAATCTTACAAATTATCATTCAAATAATATAACAGCATATACATATAATTTAATTCCCAAATTTGAATATTTAATTAAATATTTAAAAGAAAATAATGATTTAGATAAATGGATTAAAGATATTAGTGAAGAAAATATTAAAGATAATGATTATTTTAATTCAGTAAATCATCATATTTTTATTACACCATATTTAACATTAGAAAATATAAAAGATGATGCTGTTAAACAAACAACTAAATTATTAAAAATTAAAGACTTGTGGTTAAAAGATAAAGAAATATCCGAATTTGAACATAATAAAATAAATGCAAAAGAATTTTTAGAAGAGTGGGAAACTGCTTTGAAAGAATCTGATATACCTATGATTAATTCAGAAATAACTAATGATTTTAATATATAATATATAATTAAAAAAATAATCTATTATAAATTAATAATGATTATTCCTAAAAATGAAACTAGACTTTTTGATACAGTAATACTTAAAAATGGTATTAAAACAGTTTGTGTATATGATAAAGATACTGATAAAACTACTGTTACCGTTTCTGTAAATATTGGGTCTTATTCAAATCCTAAAGATTTTCAAGGTTTAGCTCATTTTTTAGAACACATGTTATTTTTAGGTTCTAAAAAATATCCAGATGAAAAATACTATAATAATAATATTAAAAAATATGGTGGTTTTTCTAATGCTTGGACAAATATGTTTGAAACAGTATATTATTTTTCTGTTTTTAATGATGGAGTAGAACATTTAATGGATATTTTTTCTAGATTTTTTATTGATCCTTTATTTAATGAAGATGCAGTACAACGTGAAATAAATGCAGTAAATTCAGAACATCAAAAAAATATAAATGATGATAATTGGAGAGAACATCAAATTATTAAAAATTTAGCAAATAAAGATAATAAATGGAATACTTTTGCTACTGGTTCTAACAGTACTATGAATAAAAAAACTATTCGAAATGCAATGATTAAATTTTATAATCAGTTTTATGTTTCAGAAAATATAAGTGTATGTATTGTTTCAAATATTGATATTAAAAATCAAAAAAATCTTTTAAAATCAACTTTTGGTAATATTCCAACTAAATTAAAAAAAGAAATAACTATTCAAAAACCAATATATGATAATTTTGGAAAAACATTTCAGATGATACCTTTATCTGATATTCAAAAAATTAAATATATATGGGAAATTAATCCAGGATTTACTGAAACAAATAAAATTTATAAAATAATTTTAGAGTTATTGACTATGCTTAATAAAAATTCTTTAAGTAATTTTTTAAAGGTTAATGGATTAGCTGAATATTGTTATGTAAATATTGAAGAAGAAGTTGGTCTTTTTATTTTAAATATTAATTTAACAAAATTAGGATTAACTAAATTAAATACAATAGATGGATATGTTAAATATACAATTAATAATATTTTTTCACAAGATTTAACTAAAATTATAGAATATTATAGAAAAATTTTTCAACTACTTTTTGATAATTATGATAAAATAGACTCACTAACAAAATCAAATATACTGGCAGTCAATATGCATAAATATAATTTGAATGAATTATTATCAGGACCTGCGTTAATTCCAAATATATCTTTAAAAATTGATAATAGTATAAAACAACAATTTAGCAAATGTATTAAATTATTAATTTCACAAGATAATAAAATAATTAATAAAATTATTGATGAAAATTACGAAACTGTATATGGAGAAATAACTAATATATATTCTCCAGAAATACTATTTAATTTAGAATTTAATATTGATAACCCTTTTTTAGATTTAAAAATTCAAAAAAATTTAAAATTATGTGAAAATCTAGAAACACCTATTTTTATAAAAAATCGATTTTGGTTTTCTGGTGTAACTAAATTTAATGAAGATATTATTAAAGGGGCTTTAATTTTTAATAATCCAAAATATTTTGATACACCAAAATCTTATATTTATACAGTATTAGCTATAGAATGTTTATCATTTTATTTAAATCAAGAATTATCTAATATATTTATGCTTCAATTTGATATTTCATTATCTATGAATAATATTTATAATAGTATTATATTAAATTATTCTTGTTTAAATGATCCTATTAAATTAAATCAATTTATTGATAAAACTTTACAATTAATTAAATCACCAGTAATACCTGATAAAATTATAGAGTCTAATATTATATCATTAAAAGAAAATTATTTAAATATTAATAATTCTAATCCTTGGGAATATTCTTCTTATTATATAAGTTCTATATCAATTAATAATGATTATTTAATTGAAACTTTAATAAAAGAAATAGAAAAAATTAATAAAAAAGAATTACTTAATTTTATATCAACATTATTTGATAATTCCTCATTATCTGTTTTATTTTGTGGTGCTCTTTATAATGATCAATTACCAAAAAATATACTATTAATTGAAAAAGGTATTTTATTACCTCAATATAATTTTACTAAAATTGAATTACCAAAAGATATAACCCTATTTCATCCAAATAAAGAAGAAAAAAGTAATTGTGTTACTATTACTTACGAATTAGGTAACTTTGAACCAAATAAATGGGTTCATACTTTTATGACTTATTTAATTTTAGAACAACCTTTTTTTGAAGAATTAAGAACTAAAAAACAACTTGGGTATTTAGTTAAATTTACTTTATTAAATTATGGTGATAATTATTATATAGTTCAAAAAGTACAATCTGATAAAAATTGTAAAATATTATTAAATGAAATAAATAATTTTAATATAACTATAATTGATATAATTAATAAAATTAATTTAGATGAATGGAAAATATCAGCTAATAATTATTTAAATGAAAAAGATAATAGTTTATCAGATATTTTTAATAAATTTTTTAGTGAAATTATTAATAGAAAATATTTATTTCATAGAAAACAAATATTAATTCAAAACTTAGTAAATATAAGTATTGAATCACTTAAAAATTTTATTACAACTTATTTATTAGAAAATAATAAAAAATGTATATTTCAATTAAATGGGAATTAATATTTTATTTTAATTAATATTTTATTTAATTTTTACAATAAAAATTAATATTTAATTTAATTTTTACATTGTAATTTATATTCATCTGTTTTATAAACATTCCGATTGTAAAATAATTCACAATCAACTGCATTTTCTTTTAATGCTGTTTCAAATATTTGTATAATTTTATCTTTTTCTTTAGCTATTTTCCAGATATGTTGATCTATAGTTTCTTCTCCTTTACGTATTGCTAAATATAAAAACACTTCAACATTTCTATTAATTTTAATAATATCACTATGAGAGCAAAATCTAATAGCTCTACCAATAATTTGTAATATTCGTGACATATTCCAATATGGCTCTAAAATATGTACTTGTCTTACTCTTTTAAAAGAAACACCTTCTTTAACAGACGGAGAACCTAACATAATTTTAATTTTAGAACCATCTTTATTTTCTTTTTTATTAAAAATCTTTTTAATTTCTTCCTTCATACGTTGAGATTCATCACCAGTCCAAACGGAATATCTATTAGGACCTTCTCCATGAATTTTATAATTTTTATAACCTTGATATTCAATAAATTTAATAAATGAACGTAATCCTCCAAAGTCTTTAAAGTTTGAATATACAAAAGTAGGGCCTTCTGATTTTTTAATTTTTTTTAATATTTTATAAAATTTTATAGAAAAATTACTAATATTTTGAAACATTAAACAATTATCTTTAAAATCATTAAATCCTATTTCACCAATACATTTATTTGGAAATGCAATATTTGATACCATTCGTGTTCCTAATGAAAAGTTAAGTGGAAGATTTAAAATATCAACATTTTTGAATGCGCCTTTTATATATTCTCCTTCTGAAGATAAAGCAGTTAAATATGATTTAAATTGAAAATCAGACATTTGACATTTTACTACTTTAAATATTTGTTTAGGATAAGTATATGGTGGTGCACCTCGATAATATGAAACTAAACCTTTACTTAAATTAATAAAATTTGTCATATTTATAACGTTATAATTTATTTCTTTCTTTAATAAAAATTTTTGATTAAAATCATTACCAATTGGAAATTTAATTTTTGGTTTTAGCAAGTTTAATGTTAATCCTATTTCACTTGGACGATCAAACATAGGTGTTGCTGATAAAATTAAAATTCTTAAACTATTATCAGATTTATCTATTAGATCTTTTAATGTTTGGTAAAATGTTCCTGTTAATGAAACCATATTTTGAATTTCATCAATTATTAATAAAGTATTTTTTAATTTTATTTTATTATTTTGTGCAAGATCTACAAATTTATGATAAGAATATATTGTATAAAATTTTTTTATTCTTTTCTCTGATTTTTTTATAATTTCATAATATTCAGGATCATCTATTTTTAATGTTGATAGTTTTGTTTGTTCAGATGGTGTTATATAATTATAATCTGGACAAGGTGACCTTAATTCATCCATAAAATTACCTATTAATGATGCAGGAACAACTACCATTATTTTTAATTTATTCTTAAGTTTTTCTGCAACAGAAATTGCAGCACACGTTTTTCCTGCACCTATTTGATGAAATACTAACATACCAGGAGGAGCTTCTTTTGATGCAAAATATTCTGCTAAAAATGACTGTTGTGTTTGTAGTTTAAATTTTTTAGGACTACAATAATCTTCAATTGTTTCCTTAGTAGGTTTAATTTTATAATTTTTATATTTTTTTGTAATATTCATAATTATATTATCCTACAAAAAAATTGAAATATTATAATATTATAATTATAATATTATAATTATTCTATAAAATGTCCAAGACAAAAAAAGTATCCAATGAGATAAAGATGAATATTAATAATGAAATAGATAAAATAATAGACCTTTATAAATCTAAACAAATTGATAGTTATAATTTTACTAAATTATTAAATTTAGATTTAGATAATTATGTATTATTTTTAGAAACAATTTCAAAAATAATTTATATGACACAAGGTCATCAAGAATCAGATAAAAACTTTAAATTATCTTATTTCATTCAATTAGTAAATTTATTGGTAAACAATGTATTAACATATAAAAATAATGATAAAATATTTCAAGAAAATATAAAATATTTTTTATACTTACTATCTATAATTAAAGATGGACATAAATTTTTACAAAATATCAAATATATTATTATTGTTAATGATAATAATTTAAAAAAAGATATTTTAACTCTTTCATCAATAAAAGGAGTATTTCCGGTTTTCTTATTTTGGATAGACTTTTTTAAAATTGATATTTTTAAAGACGAATATGAATATATTATTTCACTTAGTATTAAAAATGCTGATGATAGATTATATAAATGGATTTTAGAAAAAATTAAAGAAAATAAATCAATGTTACTTCAAAAAAATTATATTATTGAACAAATTTTATCTAATCTATTAACTTCAATTAGTCCAACAAAATATAAGTTAAAAAAATTAAAAATTCTTTCTAAAAATTGCAACCTAAATCCATATTTTAATAAGATGCTTTATTATGATATTGGTGTAATTTTTGCTATTAAAAAAGAATTATTTAAATATTATTATCACATTCCAATTGATATTATTCAAATATTAACTATTCATTCTTATCATTATATTGAGGCACCTTCTATTGAAGATTACAAATATATTTATAATTTATTAATAACGGATCAAGAAAAATTTTATTTTCAATTAGTTATGATGATATACAATAATTGTAATTTTGGATTAGAATATGATATTAATAAATTAACTGTTAATAAAAAAGATCTTATTAAAAATTATGAAACTATTTTACATATGATAAGTATAACACTTAATTATTCAATTACTAATGATCATATTCAAATAAATACATTAGAAAAATTATTTAATTATAAAATATGCGGAATAGCTATTAAAATCTTATGTAAATTAGACTTTTTTAAATACGCACTTCACTTTAATAATAATACTTTATATTTTATTAAAGAAGATATGTTATTTTTATTATGTTTAGGTAAATTTGTTTCTGTTAAAAATAGTGATGGAGTTAAAATAAACTTAATGCTTCATTATATTAGATTAATGATTAAGAGAAAAATCAAATCTAAAATAATAGGAAATCAAATTAAAATATTTCCACTTATGGAAGAATTACGTAACTTTAAACCATCAAATAAACCAATTTTATCAAAAGGTTCTTATAATTGGCAACTTAATAAACAAAAATTTACAAATCTTCCTCCGCGACATTTGCTACCAGATGAATTTAATATTTATAATTCTTTTTTAATTCGTGAAAAAGCAGATGGTATTCTTGTTAATAATCTTTCAACAAATATTTTTCCAGAATGCGAAAAACTAAAATATTGTATAGTTAAAGCAGAATTTATTGAAAATAATGATTTGTATTTTGTATTTGATATTGATATACCAAATACTTCAATTATTGAAAGATATGATATTATTCGTTCACTGCATCCTTGGACAAATAAAACTAGTTTAGAAACAATTAATACTTTAGAAGAACTAGTTGAATTACTTCAAAAAGAACGTATTATTTTTAATGATTTTTTAGATAAAACAAAAGAACATCACATTAGATGGTATCCTAAAGTATCATTCTTAATTAATGATTGTTCTAATAAATTAAAAGAACAAATTATTCAAGATATAATTATAAACTCAGATTCACAGTTTTCTAAGTTTATTAATAATCAAGGTAATTACACATGCGATGGGTTAATTATTTCTCCAATTGATGGAATGCGTGAAATTAAAATTAAACCTAAATATATGATGACTATCGATTTATTATATGATGGGAAAAACTGGTTAGATAAAGAAAATAATAAATATACTAATTTTATTACTTCATTAAATACACCTAAAAAAGGGAATATCTATCGGTGTTATCCAATTGGTAATGATAAATATGATGCTAGAGAAATTCGTTTTGATAAAAAAACTCCAAATAACTTTAGAATTATTAACTATATTAAAACAATTTACAAAAATGATTGGGTTGAAAATATGACTTCGCCTTATTATCAAGTGACAAATGTTAAATTAGACTCGGTATATATTAAAGAATTAGAAAAACAAACTAATATTTTTTCTGAACAAATTAAAAAGTTATCTCCAGAACTAAACAAGTCTTGGTTAGATTTGGGTTGTGGTAAAGGTAAACTAATAAATGAAATAAAAAAATATAGTCCAAAAATGTATTGTGGATTAGATATTGATTCAAGAATGCTATTAGAAAATATTCAAACTATGGATGAAAATGAATATATTAATCTTAGTCCGTGTGATTTACGTCAAAACTGGTTTGAAAATTCAAAATGGTTTAATATTAAAAATATGAAATTTGATTATATTGTACTTAATTTTAGTATTATGCACCTATTTGATTCTGATGAATTTTGGAAATGTCTAAAAGAAGTAACTAAATCAGATACTCAGATTTTATTCAATGTTGTTGCTGATAAAGTTAAAACACACGAATTTAAACTAAAAGATGCATATATGCGATATCAAGATGGAAATATCTATTATTCTTTCCCTTGGGCACATAAAACAGAAATTACTGAACAATTTATTGAACGTAAACAGATTGAAGAAAAAGTCAGAAATAATAGATTACTAATTGATATAATTACTAATCTATCTGATACTAAAAATGATCTTTCTTCATACTATGATTGGTACATAGTAGTAAGCAATTCTGAAAAATAAATTAAACTTATAAAAGTTTTTTTATATATTATCAAACACATATTTATCTTTTTGGTATTTCATCATAAGTTAAATCAATATCAATAGCTTTAAATTCTTTAACCATTGCTTTTTGAGTTTTTAAATCTATTTGATTTTTTACAAAGTCAAATCTTATTAATTTTAAAAACTTTAATTTATTTTTTGATTTATTTGTTCTTATAATATCTAAGATTTTAGGAACTATAATATTATCAAAATTTACTGCATCAATGTTTAGAAATTTTATATTTTCAAATAATGCTATGAAATTAAATAAATTGTAAATATTTTTATTGGAAAAAGAAAACATTTTTATAAATAATTGTGTTATGTGTGGATATTGATCTGTATTTTGACTTAATATTGTATATAAATCATTCAAATATAATTCTAAATTACAAAACTGAATTGAATTAAAAATCTTATTTGTAAAATGATAAATGATATAATCAGTATTGTCATATTTTTTTCTCCATTTACGATTATAAGTAATTGAAATCAGGTTAATTGAATTAGTTTCAATTGGAGCTATACTAAGAAAATAATCAGGATAAATAGGAGGAGTAGTAGGAACAGGAGAAGCAGTAGGGCGAACAGAACGTCTATCACTACCACCTGTTTGACTCAGTAAATTTAAATATTTATTTTTATATTTTAAATATTTTTGATAATTTACATCTTTACTTTGCATATATATACATATTTAATAAAAATTTTATAGTTTTATTAAAATAATTAAAATACAAGAATTTAAACTAAAAGATGCATATATACAATATAAAAATAGAAATATATATTATTATTTTCCTTGGTGCATAAAACAGAAATTACTGAACAATTTATTGAACATAAACAGATTGAAATAATAGATTACTAATTAATATAATTACTAATCTATCTGATACTAAAAATGATTGTGATGATCTTTCTTCATACTATGATTAATATATATTAGTAAGTAATTCTTAAAATAAATTAAACTTTATAAAATTTATTTTTTAGAAGACCGTTTTTTTATAGATTCTTCTTCTACTTGTGCTTCTTCTACTTGTGCTTCTTCTACTTGTGCTTCTTCTACTGGTGCTTCTTCTACTGGTGCTTCTTCTACTGGTGCTTCTACGGGAGCTTCTACTGGTGCTTCTACAGAAACTTCTACGGGAACTTCTACGGAAGCTTCTATGGAAACTTCTACGGAAGCTTCTACGGGAACTTCTACGGAAACTTCTACGGGAGCTTCTACTGGTGCTTCTACGGAAACTTCTACGGGAGCTTCTACTGGAACTTCTACGGTAGCTTCTACTGGTGCTTCTACGGGAACTTCTACGGAAACTTCTACGGAAACTTCTACGGTAGCTTCTACGGGAGCTTCTACGGGTACTTCTACGGTAGCTTCTACGGGAGCTTCTACGGGTACTTCTACGGTAGCTTCTACGGGAACTTCTACGGAAACTTCTACGGGAGCTTCTACGGGAGCTTCTACTGGAACTTCTACGGTAGCTTCTACTGGAACTTCTACGGTAGCTTCTACGGGAGCTTCTACGGGTACTTCTACGGTAGCTTCTACGGGAACTTCTACGGTAGCTTCTACGGGAACTTCTACGGTAGCTTCTACGGGAACTTCTACGGTAGCTTGTACGGGTACTTCTACGGGAACTTCTACGGGAACTTCTACGGTAGCTTCTACGGGAGCTTCTACGGTAGCTTCTACGGGAGCTTCTACGGTAGCTTCTACAACTTCTACGGGAGCTTCTACGGGAGCTTCTACGGGAGCTTCTACGGTAGCTTCTACAACTTCTACGGGAGCTTCTACGGTAGCTTCTACAACTTCTACGGTAGCTTCTACAACTTCTACGGTAGCTTCTACAACTTCTACGGGAGCTTCTA
>Ga0209443_1000241_pt1 | contig 36677 bp, 35 predicted proteins | sample LauGreBMM110DCMD_2_FD_187571 | JGI IMG/M metagenome (GOLD analysis project Ga0209443, IMG submission 187571) | Freshwater lake microbial communities from Lake Michigan, USA - Su13.BD.MM110.DCMD (SPAdes) (version 2) | ecosystem: Environmental > Aquatic > Freshwater > Lake | place: Lake Michigan... | reverse complement strand
TCAGGGCATGCGGCGTTTTCGGGTGCCGCTGCGGAAGTAATGGCCCACTTTTTTCCAGCCAATGCAAGTCAGTTTCGAACTTGGGCTGAAGAAGCGGCCATGTCTCGGATTTATGGTGGAATTCATTACCAATTTGATGCGGACGCAGGTCTGACCCAAGGCAAGCTAGCAGCTAGCTTTGCCATAGCTAAGGCAAAGCTAGATGGGGTAGATTAAATCCGTTGCCAGCTAAGGGGTCAAGATGTCTTTTCAGATGTCTTGACCTCTTTTTTTAGACTTTTAATGGCCAGAAGAATTAGGGCGATTGCCAACACAAATAAGATGGAGGCAATACTGGCAAGGATGTAGCCCTCATCTTGAAAGTTTTTCCAGGCAAATAATCCCAAGGAAGCTAGGGTTACCGTAAACATGAAAAACATGGGGATGGTCACGAAAGTGGCGGAGATATTCTTTTTGATGAGCCACACGCCAATGGTCAGTAAGGCTAGTGCGGCAAGCAATTGATTGGCAGACCCAAAGATTGGCCAAAGTTTCTCAAACTCTCCAGAGGCAAGCAATAAAACGGAAAGGATAACGACTATGGTCGTGGATAGGTAGCGATTTTTGGCCATCACTTTTGCAGCAGGCTGTGGCATGTCTTCAAAGTATTCCTGCAAGGTAAATCGAGCCAAACGGGTACAGGTATCTAGGGTAGTCAGTGCAAATGCGGAAACTGTCAAGGCTACAAATCCTATGGCAAAGGGTTCGGATATCCCAAGACTTGAAATCATTCCACCCAATCCTGTAGAAAATAAGGCAACTGGACCCTCGACAGTAAGTCGGTCAAGGTACTCAGTTCGTGATAGGATGATTACGGCACCTACTGAAATGATCGCCAAGAAGGATTCAATCAGCATGCCGCCAAAGCCAACCATTTTGGCATCGCTTTCTTTGTCTAATTGCTTGGAAGTAGTGCCTGATGCTACCAAGGAATGAAATCCAGATATGGCCCCGCAGGCTATAGTGACAAATAATACTGGAAATACAAAACCAAGGCTATCGCTGGAGAATTGTACTTCTGTACTCATCTTAATCTCAGGATCAGCAACAATCACTCCTGCCACTGCCGCGATCATTAAGCCATAGAGCAAGAAGCTATTCAGGTAATCTCGAGGTTGAAGCAATAGCGCTACGGGCGTAACTGAAGCAATAAAGGCATACACCAATAGGCCTCCAACCCAAATAGGATAGGTTAAGGCCAACGGGATCTGCGTACCTAGGTAAACAAAGTAGTACATCAGCACTACCCCAACGATGGTGATGCTCACAAATGCCACATTTTTATTCCCAACCCATTTGTTGGCATAGCCAAAAGCAATGGCCAAGAAAATAAAAAGAATGGATGCGGAGCCTACCCCAGGATTGGCCACAAAGGTTTTGGCGATGATGTCTGAGAATACACCGATGACCAAAATCAGGGTAGAGAAACTAAAAAGGATAAATAGCTGCTTTCCCTTTAGCCCAATTTGGTTTCGAATAATCACACCAATGGACTTGCCCTCGGTGCGAAGGGAGGCCGCCATACTTCCCAAGTCATGCACAGCCCCAAAGAAAATCCCGCCAACCAAAATCCAAATCACTGCGGGGATCCAACCAAAAGTTACTGCAATGATGGGTCCAACGATGGGCCCCGCTCCTGCAATGGACGCAAAATGATGTCCTAAAACTACGATTGGCTTGCTCGGCTCGTAATCGATCCCATCCCGGTGCGTGTGGGAGGGAGCTTCTCGTGCATCGGTCAATCCAAACTTGTTGTACACATATTTTCCATAAAACCGGTAGGCAAGAAAAAGGATAACGGCAGAAGTCAACAGAAGCAGAGACAAACTCATAGTATTTGCAATTGGGTGGATGAGGATTGACTTAGTTAGCAGGGACTCAAAGTAATAAATTTTTTCATCGCTTTAAAAGTAAATTTCCTCAAAGGGAAGGCTAAGAATAGGAAGTGCTAGAAAATTTTAATTACGGAAGATTCAACCTAAATTTGACGCCTTAAGTCGTTACTAATAACCTAAATTCTGTATGGCTTGGTTTAAGAGAACTGACAAAGGCATCAAAACGTCCACAGCGGAAAAGAAGGATACGCCGGATGGGTTGTGGTTTAAGACCCCCAGCGGGACAATCGTTCATACCCGGGAGTTGAAAAGTAATGCCTACGTATCCCCAACCGATGATTTTCATGTCAAAATTGGTTCCAAGGAATATTTTGAGATCCTTTTTGATCAAAATGACTACACCGAATTAGATGCTGGAATGAAGTCGGGAGACCCACTAAATTTTGTGGATACCAAATCCTATTCTTCTAGAATTGATGCGACGATCAGTAAAACTGAATTGAACGATGCGGTTAGATCGGCGTATGGAAAGATGAATGGCCAGGATCTCGTAATTGCCTGCATGGACTTCAGTTTTATTGGAGGCTCTATGGGTTCGGTAGTCGGAGAAAAAATTGCTAGAGCGATTGACCATTCCTTGAAACACAAAATTCCCTTCCTAATGATTTCCAAATCTGGAGGAGCGCGAATGATGGAAGCAGGGTTTTCCTTGATGCAAATGGCAAAGACCTCTGCCAAACTTGCCTTACTCGAGAAAGCAAGAATCCCCTACCTCTCCTTACTTACTGATCCTACCACAGGTGGAGTCACTGCGTCCTATGCCATGCTGGGAGATTTCAACATTGCTGAACCAGGGGCTTTGATTGGATTTGCTGGCCCACGTGTGATTCGAGAAACCATAGGAAAAGATTTACCCAAGGGATTTCAGAGTTCCGAATTTGTGTTGGAACACGGATTTCTTGATTTTATTGTCGATAGAAGACTGCTTAAATTAAAGTTAAGCACTTTGCTAAACTTATTGAAGCATTAATTGGTTAGAATACGAGTAAGAAGTCAGCAATCACCTCTAAATTTGCTTCTATCTTTGAAGTGCATTCCTGATTAATAAATATATTTGTACTCCCAAAAACGGGGTTTTCCTACGAAAAATAAAAAATAAGAGTTCATGGGTTCTGTAATTATTACTTCCATTGTAGCGTTCACGGCGATCATTCTGCTGTTGGTATTTATCCTTCTTTTTGCCCAGTCTAAGCTGGTGAATTCTGGAGATGTTAAGATTATCATCAATGGGGACGAAAGTAATCCAATTGTGGCTTCTGCAGGGTCAAGTTTGCTGTCCACCTTAGGTAATCAAAAAATCTTTCTTCCTTCTGCATGTGGCGGAGGGGGTACTTGCGCGATGTGCAAATGTATCATCGATGATGGGGGTGGAGACGTGCTGCCTACGGAAGTGGGTCACCTAAGTCGCGCAGAGCAGCAGGGACATGTTCGTTTGGCTTGCCAAGTGAAAGTAAAGCAGGATATGAAAATCCGTGTTCCTGAAGAGATTTTCGGTATCAAAAAGTGGGAGTGTGAGGTGATCTCTAACTACAACGTATCCACATTTATTAAAGAATTTAAGGTAAAGCTTCCTGAGGGAGAGATTCTTCATTTTGAGGCAGGAGGATATATTCAGATCGATGTGCCTGCCATCACTGTCAAGTTCAAGGACATGGATATCACTCCACATCCTGAGTTGGGTCACCCTGCAGATGTATACCAAAGCGATTGGGATAAATTTGGATTGTGGGACTTGGTGATGAAAAATGACGAGCCCCTATTCCGTGCCTATTCCATGGCAAACCACCCTGCTGAAGGAAACATCGTGATGTTGACGATTCGTATCGCCACTCCACCATGGGATCGTGCCAACAACCGTTGGATGGATGTTAATCCTGGAGTTTGTACTTCGTACGTGTTTGGGTGCAAGCCAGGGGATAAAGTCATGATCTCTGGCCCTTACGGTGAATTCCATATCAATCCTACCCAACGAGAGATGATCTATATTGGTGGTGGTGCAGGTATGGCTCCGTTACGAGCGCAAATCTTCCACTTGTTTCATACCGAAAAAACTTCTCGTAAGGTTTCTTATTGGTACGGAGGTCGTTCCAAAAAGGAACTGTTCTACGTGCCTCAGTTTAGAGAAATTGAAAATGAGTTTCCAAACTTTAACTTTCACGTAGGCCTTTCCGAACCACTTCCAGAAGACAATTGGACAATTAAAACTTCCTTGGAAGACCGTGAGGCAGATGGCTACGTAGGATTTATTCACCAGATTTTGTTGGAAAACTACCTGAAGAATCATTCAGATCCAGATGAGGTAGAATATTACCTATGCGGACCACCCTTGATGAACGCTGCGGTGCTTAAGTTACTTGATGACATGGGTATTCCAAAAGAGAACATTCGATTTGACGATTTTGGAGGTTAATTTGATATAAAAAATCCTGCTTAGGCAGGATTTTTTTTTAGGTATCATTTTTGAGTAGTTTTAAAAACCTAAAGACTTTCTATGACTATTTCTTCTTTTTTTGAGCCCGTAGAATCCGTTGTTGTAGAAAAAGGCTACCTCGAGAATTCCATTTTTAATCAGTTATCCATTCATCACCATGGGTTCCCTGAGCTCACAGGCATTCAAATTGCGCTAGTGGGCTTGAAAGAAAGTAGGGGAGCGAAGCGTTCTGAAAGCATTGCTCGTGCAAGTTCTGAAATCCGAGAGAAGCTTTACCAACTAAAAAAGGGGGCAATACCTTACAAAATAGCGGATTTAGGGGATCTGATCTCTGGTGATAGCCTCAATGATACCTATCAAAATATTCGGCAGGTGGGTGATTATTTGATGCGTCAACAGATTTTGCCCATCTTTTTCGGAGGTTCTCATGACCTAGATTATGGGCAATATTTGTCCTATCAAAAAATGAAAAAGCTGGTCACTCTACTCACTGTAGATTCCAAAATCGATATGGAAGAGGCAGGCCCAGAGAGTGACAGACATACGCAAGAGATTGTGCTGCACCAACCTAATTTCTTATTTTCTTCGACGCACTTAGCGTATCAAAGTTTTTTGGTTGACCCTTCCTTGGTTACTGCTTTGGAGAAACTCTACTTTGAGCATGTGCGACTGGGACAACTAAGGGATAATTTCAAAGAAATTGAGCCCTTGATTCGCGATGCGGATTTAGTAAGTTTCGATTTGTGCGCAATTCAATCCGCAGTAGTGCCAGGTGCGGTGGATGTGCAACCTTTTGGGCTATCCGGTGATGAGGCCAGTCAGATTTGCTGGTTTGCTGGCTCAAACGAAAAATTGAGCTCTTTTGGTGTATATGGCTACGATCCCTATTACGATGATACCCACAACAAGACTGCTCAGGTGGCGGCTGTAATGATCTGGTACTTCATTGAAGGATTTTATAGTAGGAAGGACAGCCTCTCTTTTAAGAGTGCGGCATACCTAAAATATACAGTATCTATGGACTCCAAGCCCAATACTTTAATTTTCTACAAAAGTAAACGTAGTGGAAAGTGGTGGATGGAGATTCCATACAATGATGCTAGCCGATTTGAGCGAGTGAGTATCGTTCCTTGCAGCTATTCGGATTACCAACAAGCGCAGCAAGGAGAAATACCGGAGCGCTGGATTACTGCACAAATCAAACTCTTTTGATGAATCGCTATAGCCGGCAGCAACTAGCGCTGCGGAATGGTCAAGATAAACCAGAAATATGGGTTGCCTTTAAAGGGGTTATTTACGATGTAACCCATTCCAAATTATGGAAAAATGGAAAGCATTACGAACATTGGGCTGGGCAAGATTTGACACAGGAACTCGGGGAAGCTCCCCATACTGAAAAAGTATTTGAAAAATTTGAGGCCATAGGCCATCTACATCCAGATGATTTTAATAGCAGATAGTGGGTCAAGTAAAACCGATTGGCGGGTAATCCATAAGGATGGTCAAATCAGTCAATTTAGGGGGATAGGGTTTAATCCGTATTACTTGAGCGTAGAAGAGATGACGCAGCAGTTGAAGCAGGAATTTTTGTTGAATATCGCTGAGGAAATTGAGGAGATCTATTACTATGGAGCTGGATGTGCTGCTCCTGAGAAAAAAGTGGAAGTTCAGCAGTCTTTGCGGGCCATTTTTTCAAAAGCCAAAATTCAGATAGACCATGATCTCTTGGCGGCAGCCAAAGCTACCTGTGGGCATCATCCAGGGATTGCGTGTATTTTAGGAACAGGCTCCAATAGCTGTGATTACGATGGTAAAAATATCATTTCTTCTCGACCAGCCGCTGGCTATATTCTTGGCGATGAAGGAGGTGGAAGTGATGTAGGAAGAAAGTTCCTCCAAGACTTTATCCATGAAGAGATGCCTACTGCCATTCGTCAAGAGGCAATCGAACGCTTTCAGCTCTCCCAATATGGGATTCAGGAGCAGGTGTATCGAAAGCCTTTTCCCAATCGATACATGGCAAGTTTTTGCCGCTTTATTACCGAACACAAATCAGATCCGTATTGCTACGGCTTGTTTTACGATGCGTTTCAAAATTTCTTTACCAAGCATATTTGCAAATACCCGGATTTTCAAACTAAGCCGGTTCACTTTGTAGGATCTATTGCATTTTACAATTCGGATATCCTACGGAAGGCAGCCACAGATCGGGGCATGCAGGTGGGGATGATTTTGGAAAGCCCAATTGCAGGACTCACACTATATCACCAGGAAATGCGATGAAAAAAATTACCGAAAGCAGCTCTAGCTATGATAATTTGGAGCAAATGAGCGCTCAAGAATTGGTGGAAAAAATCAATGCGGAAGACCATAACGTAGCGCCAGCAGTCAAAGATAAATTAAAGCAAATCGCTGCATTGGTGGATGAAATTGTACCTCGAATGCGTGAAGGGGGTCGGCTAATTTACATAGGAGCGGGGACGAGTGGTCGATTAGGGATCTTGGATGCCTCTGAATGCCCTCCTACCTATGGCGTCCCTCACAATTGGGTTATTGGGCTTATCGCAGGAGGGGATGCAGCTATTCGGAAAGCGGTAGAGCATGCTGAAGACGATGTAGAGCAAGCCTGGAAAGATATTCAAGCCTTTGGTTTTTCAGCCAAGGATACGATCATTGGCATTGCTGCCTCGGGAAGTACCCCCTATGTTTTGGGAGGCGTAAAGAAAGCAAAGGAGATGGGCTTGCTAACGGCAGGGATTACGTGCAACCCAGATTCGCTACTTGGTCAAGCGGTTGATTATCCCATTGAAGTGGTGGTAGGGCCTGAATTTGTTACTGGAAGCACGCGTATGAAATCTGGTACTGCTCAAAAACTGGTGTTGAATATGATCTCTACAGCCGTGATGATCAAACTTGGACGTGTCAAGGGAAATAAGATGGTGGATATGCAATTGTCCAATGAAAAGTTGGTTGACCGGGGTACCAAGATGATTATGGAAGCCACTGGTGTATCCTATGAGCAGGCAAAGGAGCTTCTACTTACGCAGGGTTCTGTGCGAAACGCCACAGAATATTATTATAAAAACGAAGCCAAAGCCTAAGGAATATTTTGATAAGTAGGTCAGAATTGATTCCGTTCCGTGTATCTTTGTGCCCACTTTAAACCTTTGGAATTCAGAAGGTAAATTCATTTACAAAACTACAGCAGTGATGCTGCAATAGCATGAAAAAAAATAATCCTAAAAAATCATCTTTTGGTGAGGGAAAGAAGGGATCTGGAACTTCTAAAGGGGGTCGGTCCAACAGGGGAGCTTCTTCCTCAAGGCAAGAAGGGACAGGGAGAGGAAAGGGAAAGTCTTTTGGGGACGACAAAAAGCCCTTCGACAAAAAAGGAAAAGAGGGAGCTTCCTCTTCGAATTCTTCCAAAGGTAGATTTTTTAAAGGCCAACCAGAGGAGCGGAGCGAGCGTCCTTCCTTACCTAGAGGAGGAGAAGAAAGGGGCGAAAAAAGAGGCTTCGGTAGTAAGTTTGCAGGTAAAGATTCAGGTGGCCCTAAGAAATGGGAAAGCAAAGAGGCTTCTTCATTTTCCAAAAAGCCGTTTGGTGATAAACCAACTCGATTCAAAAAAGATAGTGGGTCAGAAAAAAAGTTTGACCCTACATCCAGAGATAAAAAGCCCTACGCAGAACGTAGCAAACCTGGCGATAAAAAACCGTATTCAGAACGCAGTAGTTCCAACGATAAAAAACCCTATTCGGAGCGTAGCAAACCTGGCAATAAAAAAGAAGGTTTTTCAAAGAGTTCTGACTATGGGAAGGAAAAGGGATTCAAGAAAGATTTTTCTTCAGAAAAATCCAGTATAGCACCTGGGGAAAAGCGAGTTTACAAAGGAAGAGGAAAGGATCAGCAGCCTGTTTATGCGGTAGAACCGAAGACTTATGGCGCAGAACCTAGTGGTGAAAAGCGGGGCTTTGGCAAAAATAGAAGCAAGTTTGTGGAGTTGAATGCAGACCGCCCTGACTATAATTTTGATGCCCTTCCTCAGAAAAAGAATAAAAAAGAATCGGAAGAACTGATCCGTCTCAACAAGTATGTGGCCAACTCGGGCATCTGCGGACGTAGAGAAGCCGACGAGCTTATCTCGAAAGGTCTTGTTGTAGTCAATGGGGAAGTGATCAAAGAGATGGGCCATAAGGTGAAAAAGACCGATCATGTGGTCTTTCAGGGAAAGAAAATTAATCCTGAAAAGCCGGTATATGTTTTGCTAAACAAGCCCAAAGACTTCATCACCACTACCGAAGACCCAATGGAGCGGAAGACGGTCATGAAGTTGGTAGAAAATGCCTGTGAGGAGCGAATTTTCCCAGTAGGTCGTTTGGATAGAAATACGACTGGCTTGCTGTTGTTTACCAATGATGGGGAACTTGCAGCCAAGCTTTCTCACCCTTCGAATGAGATCAAGAAAATTTACCAAGTCACCTTGGATAAGGCTTTGACGGCTAAGGATGAGGAAGATGTTCTGGAAGGGCTTACCCTAGAAGATGGGGATGTCAAAGTAGATGATTTGCAAGTCCTTTCTAAGGATAGAAATATCCTTGGATTAGAGATCCACGTTGGTAGAAACCGAATTGTCCGTCGAATTTTTGCTCACCTTGGTTACGAGGTAGAAGCCTTGGATCGGGTGATGTATGCAGGCTTGGATAAAAAGGATTTGAAGAGAGGCCATTATAGGTTCTTGAGCGAACAAGAGGTCATCCGATTGAAATATTACGTATAAAAAAAGGGGCTTCAGCCCCTTTTTTTATACAAATTGGTTGAGTTGCTTCAGCAGCTCTGCGCTGGTAATAAGGCCGCCTTTCCGCCAGAGGATCTTTCCTTTTTTGAATAGCATGAGGTGGGGAATGGAGCGAATGGCAAACTGTTGAGCGAGCTGTGGATGCTTGTCCACATTGACTTTGAAGAGGGTTACTTTTCCGGCTAGCTCGGCAACAACTCGATCTAAAAGGGGCGCTAATGTCTGGCAGGGACCACACCAATCAGCATAAAAGTCAACAAGGAGTGGTTCTTGACTTTGCTGTAAGATTTCTTTGGGAGATTTTTTAGGCATAAAAAAACCGGCCAATGGGCCGGTCTAATTTTTATTTTTGAACTGGCTTTGGAAGTGGGATTCCCAACTTGGTCAATACCAATTCAGTAAATTTATCTTCTTCCTTGGTATAAAGGAGAATAGGTGACTGTCCAGCAGTTTCTGCAAAGATGTGCGTGTAGTTGTTCTCCGCTGCTACGGCATTGATAGCATTGATTACCTTGGTTTGCACTGGCTCCAAAAGCTCACCTAATTTTCTTTGGTAAGAGGTCTGGGCATCTTGCTCATACTTTTGTAGATCGTCACGAAGTTTGGTCAATTCTTGCTCTTTTGCTGCTCTTGCAGCTTCAGCCATAGTAGGAGCTGCCTTTTGGTAAGCCTCTACCTGCTTTTGGAAGTCAGTAGACTTTGTTTGAATGTTGGTCTGCAGCTGTGTTTGATAATCTTGAACATCTGCACCAATTTGTTCCATTTCTGGCATCAAATCCATGATCAATTCTACGCTGGTGTAGCCGATTTTGACTGTGCTTTGAGCTTGGGCGGTGAATCCTACCAATAGCAAGGCCATTGTTGCTAGGATAACATTTACTTTCATCATTTTGGTTTGTATTTATTTGTTGTCTTGAATTCCTAATTCTTCCAGGACAAACTCAGAATAGTCATGTCTTGGATCTGTGTAAATTATTGCAGAGGGACCTGCTGCCTTATCAAAAAGCACGGCGAGGTTATTTCTGCGCGATACCCGTTCGATGGCATCGTATATTTTGGATTGTAAAGGCTGAAGTAACTCTGCCTGTTTCTGGTAGTAAATTCCATCAATCCCAAATACCTTACTATTAAATTCTTGCGAAGCCTTTTGCTTTGCTTTGATAAGTTCAACTCTCTTTTGGTACATTTCCTCGGTGAGTAGGACTTCTTCAGCCTTTAGCTGAGCGGATAGTTCCTTAATCTCTTGGTCCAAATTTTGTGCCTCTTTTTTCCATTCCTCACTGAGCTTTTTCAGTTCATCTTGTACCAGCTTGTAGTCTGGATGCTTGTTTAGAATGTATTCAGAATCGATGTATCCGAACTTTTGGGCCGCTAACGGTCCTGAATACAGGATAATGAAAAGTAAAAGTACAATTTTGAATGATTTATTCATGCGTTCTTCACGTTTTTGGAGGGTCTTTAGCGAACAAAATTTAGTTTTTTTCTAACATAAATTAACAAACGCTATGACGTCCAAAAGATTATCTGAACTGTTGGCCAATCGTAAAGTGGAATTGTGGACCACTTCTCTTTAAAGTGCCAGGGGCTAAGTCAAACCCGTATCCCCAGTCAACACCTATTAGGCCAAATGCAGGCATGAAAATTCGTGCGCCTGCACCTGCCGACTTTTTAAGATCATAAGGGTTGAAATCCCTATAGTTTCCCCAGTTGTTGCCTGCCTCTGCGAAGGTAAGCAAGAAGATGGTGGCAGAAGGATTAGGAGAAACAAGGAATCGAAGTTCCATCACATATTTATTGTACACTACTCCACCATAGGGATCTGGATCGGCTGTTCCCCGTGTACTTCTACCTGGAGTGATCGTTTGATTCTCATAGCCTCTCAAGCCAACAATCTCCTGACCGAGAGCAAAATTATTGAAGTTCATGCCATCTCCACCCATTACAAAACGCTCCAATGGAATGATGCCTATCTTGTTTCCATAGGAACCTAAGAAGCCCATGTGTGCACGTGCACTTGCTACAAACTTAGTAGATCCAAAGAGAGGCGTGTAGATGGAGGCATCAAACATCCACTTGTGGTATTCGAGCCATTTGTATTTATCCAGGTCATTAGACTCCTCATTAAGCGACTTATTCAAAGAGTTATAAGGAGGAGTAAAATTTGTGGATAGGATGATGTTGGAACCTTGTCGTGGATAGATGGTATTGTCCACGTTATTTCTTGCTATCGTTGTGTTCAAAACCACACTTTTTGAGTTTCCGGTAGGATAGCTCAACCCAAAAGAGGTTCCGAATTGATTGAACTGATAATTTTGGAATTGAAGAGAGTTACTGATGCTGAAGTAATCGTCTGGCCAGGTGATTCGTTTGGAAAGACCTAGTGTCGCACCAGTGATTTTGAAGAAGCCCAAATCACTCGAATTTTGATTTTGGGCGAAATAGTTCACCTGCCGTTGTACGGAGTGGTTGAAAGCAAAGCTTAATGAATTTGGCTTTTTGCCACCAAACCAAGGCTCACTCAAGGAGAATGAGTAGTTTTGGAACGCCTGCCCATTGGCCTGTACTCGGACAGATAGCTTTTGTCCATCGCCTACCGGGAGGGGGTCCCACTTTTTGAAATCTCCAATGCTTTTGATGGAGAAGTTATTGAAAACCAAGCCTACTGTTCCCACAAATCCAAAGAATCCTCCCCATCCACCAGACAATTCAATCTGATCGTTCGGTCGTTCTTCCAATTCAAATATGATATCTACAGTAGCACTTTCAAAGTTGGGACGGAGGTCTGGGTTGATTTTTTCTGGATCAAAGTAACCTAGAGTAGAAAGTTCTCGGATGGTACGTACCAATAGGCTTCGATTAAATTTTTGGCCTGGAAGAATACGGATCTCACGCATGACTACGTGGTCAGAAGTTCGGTCGTTGCCTTTGATACCTACACTATTCACGGTCACTTGTGGACCTTCGAAGATTCGCATTTCGAGGTCGATGGAGTCTCCGCTCACATTCACTTCTACAGGGTCAATGCTAAAAAACAGGTAGCCGTTGTCCTGATATAAGGAACTTACATCATCTCCTTTTTGCGGGTCGTAGTTGAGGCGCTTATCTAAAGTTTCTTTATCGTAGATATCTCCTTTTTGGATACCCAACTTGGCAAGCAGTACCGCGTCATCATGAATATAGTTACCCGTAAAGGATATGTTGCGGTAGTAGTATTTGTTACCTTCTTCAAGGGAGATATCGATGTTGATCTTGTCTTCGCTGAATTTATAGATGGAATCCTCTAGGATTTTGGCGTCTCGAAATCCCTTGCTATTGTAGAAGACTATGGCTTTTTCCTTGTCACTTCGGTATTCTTTAGGGTTGTACTTAGATCCATTAAAGAAATTGAGCTTGAAATTTTTGTTGATGTAGGAAGTCACCTCTTCTGAAGTCGCCACTTGGCTTGAAAGTAACGATCTAGTTAGACTTTCGCCGTTTGCATCAACCAATCTGCTGTAAATATCTTTAAAGATGGAGACGCGAGCATGCTCCTTCGTTTTCTTTAATTTCCCTTTCAGCGCACGATCGCTGATTTCATCATTGCCGTAAAAAGCGATTTCATTGATTTTTACTTTGGATTTCGGATTGATGTCAAAGCGTAACTTAACACTATTGGGAAGAGTAGTATCTCGATCTTGAATGATTTTCACCTCGGTATTGAGGTAGCCCTTCTCTAGGTAGTATTTTTCAATGTTTCGTTTGGCGGTGTTGAGTACATCATCGCGCACGACTCTTCCACGGATGTTTACCTTGTCCCGTAATTCACCCTCTTGGGTTTTGTTGATGCCTTCAAATTCCACTCGTGAAAAGCGCGGTCTTTCAGTAAGGTCAAGAAGCAGGTAAATGTCATCTCCTTCTATCTTGGTGACAAGAATTTTAACATCTCCAATAATTCCTTGTCCCCACAGTTTTTTAAGTGCGCCAGAAATAGCATCTCCAGGCACTTCAATACGGTCATCTATTTTCAGACCAGAAAGGGAAATGATTGCTACTTCGTCTAGTGTAGAAAGCCCCACTGCCTTAATCTCAGCGATTCTAAATTTTTGAGGCTTTGCATAGTTCAATTCCAGAATGTTGACTGGCTTGGAGGAGGCATAGCGACTTTGGCCCAAACGGATTTGTGCCATAGAACTTGCCGACCAAATCAAACAAAACAGAATGAGTATACTTCTTTTCATTAATACTTAGGGTTTAACTTGCTCACCGGTTTTTCCAAACCTTCTCTCTCTCTTCTGGTAATCTTCAATAGCGGCAAACAAGTGTTCTTTTCTAAAATCAGGCCACAACACGTCTGTAAAATACAGCTCGGTGTAGGCCAGTTGCCATAGCAAGAAATTACTGATCCGGTACTCTCCGCTAGTACGAATCATAAGTTCTGGGTCAGGTATTCCTGCCGTATCCAAATGATCCGCAACGGTCTGTTGGGTAATTTCCGCAGGGCTTAATTTTCCTTCAGAGACTTTTTGAGCAATGCGTTTGGCAGCCTCAGTCAGTTCCCATTGTCCACTGTAGCTTAATGCCACGTGGATGGTTAGGCCTGTATTAGCAGCCGTTTGTTGCTTTACCTCTATAATTTTTTCGTAGGCAGTGGTTGGTAAACTTTTTATATCTCCGATGGTATTCAAGCGCATGTTGTACTTCATCATTAAGGGCAACTCATCACCAATCGTCTGCACGAGCAATTCCATCAGCGCCTGAACTTCTTCTTTTGGGCGAGACCAATTTTCGGTAGAAAAAGAAAATAGGGTGAGGTGTTGAATTCCCATTTCCCCGGCCCATTCAATCGATTCACGCACGGCCTGTATAGCATTCCGATGACCAAATATCCGCATTGCCCCTTTCTTTTTGGCCCAGCGTCCGTTCCCATCCATAATGATGGCAATGTGTTTTGGTAAGTTGCTCAGGTCTATATTTTCCTTCATTTCAGCGGCTAGAATACCTACTTTTTTGGAGGTACAAAAATGGGATTTCTTTTTCAATAAACATCCCCTGTGCTCAATTAATTAATAGGTGTAACACCTAGCCTTTGTAATGGTATAGCTCAGTGTGAGCCCAAGAAAATAATACCAATCCTTGGTATTGGGATTGCCAAAATTTAGGCTTTGAGGAAGCGCTTTGGTATCCGGACCTAGGGGAGTGTCGTACCGCGGTAGGGCCGGAAGGGTGCTATCTAGCTGATCCAAGGCATCTGAGGTTGTTGGGCGAAACCCAAGTTCCATTCCCAATGTGAGCTGATCTGTAAGTAGGTACTTGATTCCTCCCCCAAAAGGGAGGACAAGCGTCCTAGTTCGGTAGTTCTCTACTGGTGCTCCAGCGTTAATCCGACCCTCTGCATTTACAAATGCATAGCCCAGGCCAAAGAAAGCATAGGGGGAAAATCTAAACTCACTTTTTTGGTTGACGTAATCTAGGAAGTTGAACTCCATGATCGCCGAGAGTTCGGTAATCCGACCTGTAAAATGCCCCTGACGAAGTGAGGCCATTGCATCAATGGGGCGGATGCTATCTGCCCCCATGATCTCCGCAAGATTGACTCCTACTTTTAAGCTCCAAACATTGTCAAAATTTCTCTTGCCAAATAACGTTCCTTGAAGGCCTGATTGGCCGGCATCAATTTTTCGAAGAATATCCCCTGAATAGACAGCGGTTCCTAGACCACCCCCTATCTCATAGCTTTGTGCAACAACTAGTGCTGCTGGGCTACATACTAGGAAACAACCCAGTACCAAGGATCTTAAATTCTTAAAATTGATCTTTTTCAAGACGATGCAAGTTATGAACTACCTAACGCTAAAAAAACGAGGTCTGGTATTTAGGGGGTTAATAATTGTTAAGCTTGTAAAGGCATACGGCTCAATTTCTTAGGTCCAAACCCCAATTCAATTTTTGTCGTATGGTGTCAAAGAAATGATAGGTAGGCAATTTTACTAATTTCGCGGAGAATGCTTCTTTTTTCACGCTTAATTTCATCTCAGAGGCAATAGAGGTGGATCTAGAGTCTAGAGAAATCATAAACTTATCTGTACGGCCTTCAATCTCAAAACTAATCTCCGCCTCGTCTGATACAATGATGGGGCGAACATTCAGATTATGTGGGCTCACGGGTGTAATTACAAAATTTTTAGCTCCAGGTGTAATCAAAGGACCTCCACAACTTAAGGAATAGCCGGTCGATCCTGTAGGTGTAGCTACAATCAAGCCATCCGCCCAGTAGGAGTTGAGGTACTTGCCGTCGATATAGGTATGGACTGTGATCATCGAAGAGGTATCCTTTTTATGGATAGTAAACTCGTTTAGTGCGAAATTGGCGCCATGAAAAAGTTTTTTGGAGCTGGTCAAAGATAGCAGTGTCCTAGATTCAATTTGGTAATTGCCTTTGGCCAATTCTTCCACTGCTTCCTCGATTTTATCCGTGGCCACTGTCGCGAGAAATCCTAATCTTCCGGTGTTGAGTCCAAGAATTGGTATTTGCTTATTTCCTACCACACAAACCGAGTCTAGTAGGGTACCGTCTCCTCCGATGGAAAGGAAAAAATCAAGTCCATCGAAGTCTTCTGGGTGTTGAAGTAACCCATAAGTAGGGGCGCTGGGGCTTAACTTCCGTAGCTGTTGATCCAAAATAGGGGTCAAGCAAATCGAAATCCCTATAGATTGTAGCTTTTCGAATAGGTTTCTAAGGATGGGTAAAAATTCTTCCTTTAAAGATAATCCATGGAGTGCAACCCTCATTTCTAAATGTCTAAAAACCGCAATAAATTACCAATGCGTTCCTCATCCATGCTCTGCCCAACTTCCTCCTGGGCGAAGTCCTTGACCTGATATCCAAATCTGAGTAGGGTTGCCTTTACATGGCGGGTATCCACCTTATCTAATTTGAGGGTGACCTCCACTGCTTGTGAATCCAAGGGGTCGGTGTAGAGCTGGCAACTTAAAATTTTCGTATTCTCTGATTCGATAAGTCGGGAAATTTCTGAAAGCTGGAAGTCCTTCATCTGTAAGGAGATGACCAAAACACTTCCTTGGGAATGAATGGATAAATTAGCTGCATAGGAAGTAAGTGCAGCTTGAGTAGGGACAACTCCAAGGTACTGTTGGTCTCGATCCATGACCCCAACCCATTTTGCTTGATGCTCGCCGGCTATCCGAAGTACATCATACAAATGTTGGTCAGCATATACCCAGCAGGAAGCGCATTCCAGTTCAATTTGAGCAATTTGAACATCTAAATGCTCTTGCTCAAGGAGAATTTCGTCTTCTACAAATCCTAAAAACACCCCTCCCTCGACTACGGGTAATGTAGTTAGCTCAAGAGCTTCCATTTTCTTCAATGCCGATCCTACGGGATCAGAAATCTTGATGGAGGTAATAAGCGGATGGATAAAGTCTGCTGCTTGCACGAATGAAAGTTAGGAAATCAATTCATAACTCAAAACGCTTTTGAAGGCGATGTTGTTCCCTTTATTTTTTTGGCAAGGCTAAACGAAGAAGCTTTGAGCCAGAATACCTAATACAATTCCTCCCACTACGATAAGGGGAGAAGATATTTTGGTAAATTGAAGCAGGGAGTAGGTGCCAAGAATAAAAAATATATGGAGGGAATTTGCTTCCAAGGGTTCAAAAAGTAAGTAAGCTGCTGCGATCAACATACCACAGGAAACGGCATTGATCCCTTCTAAAGCAGCTCTTACGGGGCGATACAACTTGAGCTGGTCCCAAAATCGAATCACAAAGAAAATCAAAAAGATCCCAGGGAGAAAAATTCCTGCAGTTGCAATTAGCCCGCCCATCACAAATCCCATCAGTCCATATTCCCGCATAGAAAGCGCTCCAATGTAAGATGAAATGGAAAAGGTAGGGCCTGGTATTCCCTGAGAGAGGGCGTAGCCTGTCAAAAATTCTTCAGAGCTCAAGAAATGTTTGAAATCTACAAACTCAGCATACAAATAGGGAATCAACACCTGCCCACCGCCGAAAATGAGGCTGCCATTTCGGTAAAAATTTTCAAAAAGCAAGATCGGCTGATATTGGGTAATAGCCCCAGCAAGAGCAGCAACAAGCAATACCCCTCCCCAGAGGTAGAAATTACTCCATTTGATATGTAAAGATTTGTCCTCCTCCACCTTGGGCTGATTCTTATACTTGATGGATGTGCTGAGCCCTCCCAAAAGAAGCATTACTGGAAAAATATAGGGGGAGCTGTAGAAGAAAGAAACAAATGCCGAAAGCATCATCAAGACGATGGCTTCGGGAGTTTTGATCATTTTTGTGATGGTTTTTTGTGCAGCAAAAATGAGAAAGCCAATCGCCATCGGCTGGATAAACTTCGCAAATTGAAGAGCTTTAGGACTGTTTTCCTGCAAAAAATGGATAAGAATAGCCGCTAAAATCATTGCAATCGTCGCGGGAAGAATCCAGACTAAAAGCGTCAAGTAGGCGAGACGCGGACCCCCAACTCGAAATCCAATAGCAGAGATTAATTGGGTGGAGGAGGGACCTGGAAGCATGCTGCAAAGCGCATTCAATTCCCATAGTTCCTCCTCCTGGATATACCCCCTTTTTTTGACCATTCGCTCCAGTATCATAGCCAGCAAAACTTGCGGACCACCAAAAGAGGTCAGTGAGAGGGTCAAGGTATCTTTTAAAAAGACCACATACCGGACCGCCCGAATAGACATCCTATTTTCTTAAGCCTAGTTCACGTAGCCTTTCTTCCAAAAATCCTCCAGCGTTGATATCCGTAAATTGCTTGGGATTGCCTTCAGAAACGCAGCCGGACAAACAACTGAGATCCATCTCAGACCGCGGATGCATAAAGAAAGGGATGGAATACCTGCTAGTGTTCATTTTCTCTCGAGGAGGATTTACCACTCGATGGATGGTAGATTTTAATTTTTTGTTGGTTAGACGTTCCAACATATCCCCCACATTGACGACCAACTGGTCCGGCAAGGCGGTGATTGGAATCCACTTTCCATCTCGACGGAGCACTTGCAGTCCATCCGCACTCGCTCCCATCAGCAGGGTAATCAAGTTGATATCCCCATGCTCAGCCGCTCTTACTGCATCGGCTGGAACTTCCTCAGGATTTTCTATTGGAAAATAATGAATTTGACGAAGAATGGAATTGCCATGCATCACCTTGTCTTCAAAAAAATCTTCCTCCAAGTCTAAATTTATGGCAATGGCACGCAGCATTTGCCGACCTGCATTTTCCAAAGTCCGATATGCTTCCAAGGCATCTTCCTTAAATTGGGAAATCTCTTGGGGCCAACAATTTGGTGGGTACTCAGATTTGATGGGATCCGTATCCGGAATACCTGCTAAGTCTTGTCCTATATGATAAAACTCCTTTAAGTCCCCAGTATTTCTTCCTTTGGCATGCTCCTTCCCTTTTCCTGTATAGCCTCTTTGGTATCCGATTTCTGGTTTTTCATACTGAGATTTTACCGCATCGGGAAGCGTAAAAAAGGTAGTAATGGATGAATAAAGGCGATCTTGTAGCTCCTTGCTCAACCCATGATTCTTGATGGCAACAAATCCAATATTCTGGTAAGCTTCTCCAAGCTTGCGAACAAATTCGGCCTTTTTTTCAGGATTGCCAGCCGTGAAATCGGCTAAATCCAAACTCGGAATTTCATCAAACAAAATTTCCATAGATGCGGTAGATTAGGTAATACTTCCTTTAAATTCTTTAAAAATAAATATCTTTAAACTCATTTGATGTGATTCCATGAATAAAATCCAGATTTCCGTACTAATCGTCAGTTTATGGGTCACTTCTTGTTCCTCAGGTCCAAAAGAGACTAAAGAATCACCAAAGGCCGAAATTCCTACTGCCAATTTACCAGAAGTTCCTATCCTTCCTGTAACTTTTACTCCGATTGACTCTCTTTCATTTTTTCCAGATGCAATCCTTGACCTCAATACCCCTCTAAGTAACCAAGTTTTCAAGCCAGGGAAAGTGCCTTTTGAGTTTAATGTCAAAAACTTTTCGTTTAAAACAAATGGCGCTACATCGCCTCGATTGGGCATGATTCTGAATGGAGGGGACCCAGAAGGGTATTCAGCGCCTATCTTTCAGCGGGAGCTAGCCCGAGGAACATACCGAACGGTAGCTTTTTTAGTGGATCAAAGAGGATTGTCCCTAAAAAATTTCGGCAATTACGTGGATCGAGACTTTTTAGTAGGGGATTCCCGGCCCTTTCCTTATTCTGCAGAGCCCTACTTAGCCATCAACATCCCAAGGAATGAACAAATCATCCCCTTGGGCCAAGACTTGATTCTTGATTTTCTAGTTCTTGGTGGCGACTTAAAGTTGGATGGGTTAAAAGTCAAAATTTCAATCAATACCTACCAAACGGAGACGAATCAAATGATTCCCTTACGCGTTTCGAATCTTCCGATTGGGGACTATCAAGTAAAAGTGCAGCTGCTACGGACAACTAATAAAGAGTTGGAAGGGCCTTTCTCTACCAGTACGAAGACCATCTATGTCCGATAAGTCCTTATCTTTGGACGATTAAATCTCTAGTGTAACATGCTTTTAGTACAACATATCCGTGACCATTACGACCAAGTACTCCTAGGTCTTAAAAAAAGAAACCAAGTGCATGCTGATGCGGCCTTACAGCAGGTGCTTGCCTTGGATGAATTAAGAAAGTCTTCCCAAACGCAGCGCGATCAGCTACAGGCAGAAGCCAATACAATTTCGAAGGAAATTGGAATCTTGATGAAGGAGGGAAAAACTGCTGAAGCAACTGCAGTTCGAGATCGATCAGCACTTTTAAAGACACAGATTAAAGAGTTAGAAGAGCAACATGAGCAGGCGGAAGAAGAGTTGAAAGCGCTCCTGTACACGCTTCCAAATGTGCCTCATGAAGCAGTTCCTGCAGGAAAATCTGCGGAAGACAATGTGGTGGTATTTACACATGGAGAGATTCCAAACTTAGCGAAAGACAAATTGCCGCATTGGGACTTAATCAAGAAATACGACATCATTGATTTTGATTTGGGGGTAAAAATAGCTGGAGCAGGATTCCCTGTTTACAAAGGAAAAGGAGCAAGGCTGCAGCGTGCATTGATTAATTTTTTCTTAGATCAGGCATTGGCAGCAGGGTATTTGGAGGTACAGCCTCCTATTTTGGTAAATGAGGATTCTTGCTATAGCACAGGTCAACTGCCCGACAAAGAAGGACAGATGTATTATGCGAGTGAAGACAAACTTTACTTGATCCCGACGGCAGAGGTGCCTATTACCAATCTATACCGCGATGTTTTAGTGAATGTCTCCGACCTCCCAATAAAAAATGTGGGTTATACACCCTGCTTTAGAAGGGAAGCCGGTTCTTGGGGCGCACATGTCCGAGGCTTAAATCGGTTACATCAGTTTGACAAGGTGGAAATTGTCCAAATAACGCATCCAGACCATTCGTATGAGACCCTGGAGCAGATGAGTGCCTATGTACAGGGCTTGTTGCAACAGTTGGAACTACCCTATCGAGTGCTTCGCCTCTGTGGAGGTGATATGGGTTTTACATCTGCGATGACCTACGACATGGAAGTGTACTCGGCAGCACAAGAGCGCTGGTTGGAGGTAAGTTCGGTGTCAAATTTTGAAACCTATCAAGCAAACCGGCTTAAGCTAAGGTTCAAGGGAGAGGATAAAAAATCGCAACTTGCGCATACCCTAAATGGAAGTGCGCTAGCCTTGCCTCGAATAGTAGCGTCCATACTCGAAAATAATCAGGGGCCTGGTGGGATTCGGATGCCGAAAGTATTGCATCCCTACTTAGGCTTTGACCATATTTAAGGCAAGGTCAAATTCAACAGCTGACAGACCACGGTCTACAAGCCGACCACAGTCCACAGTACATTTTCTTAAGCTTCAAACCCTATTTTCTCTAGTCACAGGTACTAAGCGGATATTCACAAATTGAAATTGACTGGTAAACCAAAAAGCACCGCTGTAAGTGGTGCTTTTTTTGGTTTGAGTACGAATTTCTCCCAAGAAGAGTTAAGCAGGATTTGCGAAGGATAGTAGTTGTGCATGTACCTCCAACACTTGGGGAAGGAGGAGTTTGTTATCCGTATTTTTTATGCGGAAATCTGCCAGCTCATTTTTTTCTTCGTCAGGAAGTTGCTGGTTGATGATTTGATTGACTTGTTCTTCCGTGCGATGGGAGTCCCGAAGGAGAACACGAGCCATGCGAACTCGGAGGGGTGAGCTGACATTGATGACATAGTCGAGCTCTTTTGCCGCTCCAGTTTCAAAGAGTAGCGCAGCTTCTTTGATGAGGTAGGGGGCCGTTTGTTGCGCGATCCATTGTTCAAAATCTTTGCGTACAGCAGGGTGTACCAGCGCATTTAACTCGGCTATTTTTTCAGGATTGGGAAAAACGGATTCAGCAAGAAAGATACGATTGAGTTCTCCTGTGGAGGAATATGCTTCTGCACCAAAAGTTGAGGATATTTGATTTCGAAGTTCGGCATCAGAAGACATGAGCCACTTTGCGCGGTCATCTGCAGTATAAACAGGTATACCCAATAGGGAAAATAGTTTGCATACCGTGGATTTTCCAGAGCCAATACCCCCAGTAATGCCGACTAGAAATGGGCGCACTTTACTCATACCTAAGCTTGATCTGAGGAGGGCTGATACGAACCTCTTTCAAAAATTTTGGATTAGGGCTAATTTCAATTTGCAGTGTACTATCTGCTCGATTTCGCTTTCTGTAGTCTAGGATTGCTTCAAATTCTAGATCTTTTAGTTGAGGCAAATTCGCTTCTTCGATTAAATAGTTAAGGACTGGAATCAGTTCCTCATTGGTTAGCTTGACGTTGCTTGGGAAATTAACTTTTTTGATTTTCAGCCTTTTATTTCCTTCCAGAAAGGAGAGCACTGAAAAGCTGACTTGGATTTCCTTTTGTTTCAGTTGAACTAGCTTAGCTAAGCGCTCTTCTATTTCTAGGAGTACCTTACCTGAAAAATTGGCTTTGATTTTTGTTGCGTTTAATGCTACCGGATATTTTCCTTCAAAAGCTTCTAAAACTGAAGATGGGCCAGTGATCTCTAGTTGGTCAGGAATGAAGTTGACCTTTCCGTCTAGGGCTATGTTTTTGTCGAAGGAGTAACTTAAGGAGTCCAATACTGGGCGAAGCGTTTTGGTAACGATTCGATCAATCTGGTAGTGGATGGTATCCCCCAGTACATTTTCGAGTTGGGTGGGGGTGATAAACTCTCCTAATCCTCTTTTTAGATCGGTTGTGAGCAGGTAATTTTTCTCTGCAGGAGATTGGAGTAGGATGGGGTAAGCAGTTCCGCTGATATTGAAATATTTACGGAGTAGGTCCCAGCCGTTCCCAGAAATTTGAATTTGAATGCTATTTGGTAGTGGTTTTACCGGAATGTAATTCTTTTGATCGTATTCCCATTGAACTGGATAATCTACGATTGTACTGTAATTGTCCTTGTTGAGTGCATTTAAAACCCAAAAAGTGGTAGCCGCTGCAACGCATAGGACTACCACTTTTAAATTGGAGAGTTTTCTTTTGGATATTCTCCAAGGGGATTTTTTAGTATCAGGCAAGGTGCTATTTGGTTGGACTTGGTTTCTTCGAGAAGTCAAGGGAGATCGCAGACTTTTCGACTTTTACTTTCAGTCCTTTGTCAAGTTCCAGCAGGACGGTATCTCCTTCCACGCTGTACACTTTTCCATGGATACCTCCAATGGTTACCACCTCATCTCCTTTTTTTATTTCTTCGATAAACTTCTTGGTGTCCTTTTGTTTTTTCTGCTGAGGTCGAATCATGAAGAAGTACATGATCAAAATAATTGACCCAAATAGAAATACTTGACCTAGAACACCACTACTTCCAATGGAAGCTTGCGCAAGAATGAATGAATACATCGCTTATTTTTTCAGTGGTCCAGTTGCAGCAGCTCCGCCAGCTGATTTGGCAGTTACACTACCTCTCAAGCTTAGACGAGTCACCGTTGGATTGGTGTTGGCTTGGATAGTTACTGTTGGAGATTGAGCTCCTGACTTAGCAGCAGAGTTGAATACTACTTTCACGAAGCCTGTTTCACCTGGCTTTACGGGTGCTTTGGTCCAATCAGGGCTAGTGCATCCGCAAGAGGCAGTGATATTGGAGATCACCAAAGGAGCTTGTCCATTGTTGGTGAAGTTGAAAATCTTTTCCACCACTTTTCCTTCGTTGATGGTTCCAAAGTCGTATTCCACTTCGCTAAACTGGAAGCTACCAAGGGTACTTGGATCAGCAGTAGTGGTAGTTTGGGCCATATCCGCTGAAACTGGGAGATTTGTCCCTTCCATAGCGGCAATTTTTTCTTCTAGGGCTTTAATTTTTTCTGCTTGGTCATCTTTGCCCTGTGAGCAAGAAGCTAGCAATACGACAGCAAGTGCGATGGCGCTGAGTAGTCTTGTTTTCATATTAGTTTTTATCTTGGTTAATTTGATCAATTAGTTTGTTTACGTCGTTTAGAAGGTCTTCTGCTTTGTTTTTTGCTTCAGAGATCACTCTCTTGCCTTCGGTTTTTGCCTCATTTAAATGAATTTCTTTCCCATCAACCAATTCATTGATAAGGTCTTCCAATTCTTTTTTGTACTTGGATAGCTTAAATGAAAGCTTGTCTCGGGTATTTGCCCCTGTATCGGGAGCAAATAAGATCCCTAAGGCTGCACCCACTCCAGCACCTAAGGCGAAAGCGAGTAATGTATTTGTTGTTTTTCCCATGGTGGTCTTATTTATTGTCCAAAAGGCCTCTACCACTCTTGCGGATTAGTCCTTTTTCAGTTAGTTCTTTAGCCAAAACATCCAGCAAACCGTTCACAAATTGCTTACTTTTTGGGGTACTGTATGTTTTTGAAATGTCAATGTACTCGTTGATCGTTACTTTCACAGGGATGCTTGGGAAATGAATCATTTCTGCAAGTGCCATGGAGATGATGACTTTATCGGTGAAAGCCAAACGCTCAATGTCCCAGTTTTTTGTTTTTTCAGAGATAAGTACTTTGCTACTTACGTCGTTAGCGATGGTGAAGTTAAAAATATTTTCAAAAAATTCTTTGTCTTCTTCCCAATTCATCGCAATTTCTGGAAGAGGTTCTGTCTTAGTTGTATCGGAAAGGGATGCGTTTTTTAAGACCTTCGCTGCAAGACTCCTCACTACGGATTTATTTTCGGTCCAATTCAAATCCTTTTCCGTGAAAAAAGTAAGGATAACCTCATTTTTGAAGATGATTTTCTTCAAGAGCTCATCTGCAATCTCAAAGTCTTCTTCCAGGCTAGGTGCTGCAATAGACAGGTAACGCTGATAGTCCTCTGCTGGCTTGATGTATTCTCTAAACCATTCTTTGATTTCCAGCTGAAGTTCATCCAAGCTCACCGCATTTCGGCTAAGTGCAGTCTGGTATTCTGGGGACTCTCGGAGACGTTTCAAGACTTGGTTATTGGCCAAATTAAGTTCATTGCCAAAGTCAACGGGCGTATCTCCCGCAAGTTTTTGCTTTTTTTCCACCTCTTTTCCAACATGTTTGGAAAATGCTTGGAGAAGCTCTATGGCCAAGAGGTAAAGCTGTGGAATTCGTTCGGCGGACACCACCATATTTTTTAACAGAAACTGTCGATCTTTTTCGGTGGCCTCAAGCGCTTGTTTTAATGCCTCTAAAACAATTTTTTTGACTTTAGCTCCTGCTTTATTGGGAAGTAGTGTTGAACCTTTTTCCACATTTTGCTCAAAAAGTTGTATTGCCTCTACTCCTTCAAGAGAAAGGGCCGCTTTATCTTGAAGCTCCATGCTGTTGAGGTCAGGTAAAAAAGACTCCCGTACAAAGTCTTTCGCTAAATTAATATTGGATCCTTTGCACTGTTCAAAAGCATATAAATTCTGAAATGCTTTGACTCTAAGGATTCTTCTGTTGAGCATATTGGATATAAAGAGGCACAAATATAAGCAATTAGATACGTCTTCTCCTCATGAACCAAGGGACAAAAAAACCACCGAACTTAGGCTCAGTGGTATTTAAAGTGTAGTAAAATGCCTTAAAATGGCAGTTTAATTCTTCCAATAGCTTCTATTCTTGCCATAGCCGCTTCGATCGCTGCTTGCTGAGCAGGTATATTTTGCTGTTCGGATGCGGTCAAGATGGATAAGCAGGTATCGTAAATTTTTTCTGTTTGCGCAAAAACGGTCTCTTCCTTATATTCTCCATAATACTCAGCCCCTACATTGATTACTCCACCCGCATTGATTAAGAAATCGGGCGCGTAGACAATCCCTTTTTCCATCAAGATTTTCCCGTGCTTCGCTTCATCTTCCAGCTGATTGTTGGCGCCGCCAGCAATGACTTTACAAGTTAAGCGGTCTATGGTCTGATCGTTGATGGTGGCACCTAGGGCACAGGGAGCATAAATATCCATCTGGAGGTCATATAGCACCTTGCTGTCCACCACTGTCGCTCCTGTAGATTTGGCCACTTCCTTGAGTCTATCTTCAAAAATATCCGTAATCAAAATATCCGCCCCTTCCTTGACGAGGTAGTTGATCAGGTATTTTCCAACTTGTCCTACGCCTTGAACTCCTATTCTCTTTCCCTGGAGGGAGTCTGACCCAAATGCTTTTTTTGCAGCGGCTTTCATACCCATGTACACTCCGAAGGCAGTTACTGGGGATGGGTCTCCAGCGCCGCCCTTACTTTTAGGTAAGCCGGTCACATGGCGAGTTTCTAAGGCCATGTATTCCATATCGGAAGTCTTCATGTTGACATCTTCAGCAGTTACATACCGACCACCTAAGCTTTCCACAAATCGGCCAAATCTTCGTAAAAATGCCTCTGATTTGAGGCGAGGATCTCCAATAATCACTGCTTTTCCACCTCCTAAATTCAAGCCAGCAAGCGAATTTTTGAAAGTCATGCCTCGAGAAAGGCGCAAAACATCTTTGATGGCTTCTTCCTCAGTCCCATAGGGCCACATGCGGGTACCTCCTAGTGCTGGCCCTAAGACGGTGTTGTGAATTCCAATAAGTGCTTTTAAGCCTGTAGCTTTGTCCTGGCAGATTACAAGCTGCTCATGGTCCATGGTGGTGATTTGTCCAAAAATAGAACCCTCACGTACTGTTTCGGTTGCATTAATCGCTAACATCTGAAAATAGCTTTTTAGAATGTATTATATTTGGGATTACACTCGGAATTCGTGTGGGCACAAAATTAAATACTTTTTTGAGCTTACAAATTTTCTAATGCCAAATTATATACAAGATTAAAATTAAAAACTAAGACTTTATTTTGTGAAGGAGCTTTGGAGAATTAATAAATACCTAATCAAATACAAGGGATTATTGTCTTTGGGAATACTCTTTACGGTAATCTCGAACATATTCGTAATTATACCGGCTCAACTAGTGCGAATAGCCATAGATTATGTGGTGGAGAGTTTTGCACTTTTCGCTCCCCTCAACAAGGGTGGAATAGGGGACTTAGCGCGAGACTATTTTTTAGAGGCGGTCTTTATTTTTGGGATTTTGATTTTGATCATGGCCTTACTCCGAGGTTTTTTCCTTTTTTTAATCCGGCAAACCATCATCATCATGTCACGGAAAATAGAGTATGACATGAAGAATGAACTTTTTGAACATTTTCAATTTCTCCCTTTAAGTTTTTATAGAAAAAATAGCACTGGAGATTTGATGGCTCGAATTTCAGAAGACGTAAGTCGTGTGCGCATGTACCTTGGACCGGCCATCATGTATGGGCTCAACTTATTGATCTTATTTCCCTTGGTGATTTCGTATATGATTTCTGTCAACCTGGAACTAACGCTCTATTCCCTCTTGCCCCTGCCGATACTTTCCCTAAGTATTTATTATGTGAACAATCTGATTAATCTCCGGTCCGAAAAAATTCAGCAAAGCCTTTCTCAGCTGAGCACCTTTGTGCAGGAAGCGTTTTCAGGGATTCGGGTGTTGAAGGCTTTTGTTCGGGAACAGGATTCTGCTGCTGAGTTTGCCAAGGCAAGCGAAGAATACAAGCATCAGTCCATCGAATTGACTCGAGTGAATGCCTTGTTTTTTCCACTAATTATGGCTCTAGTCGGGATATCTACCATCATCACCGTATATGCAGGAGGGATGATGGTGATTCAAGGCGAGATTGGCTATGGAGTCATTGCCGAGTTTATTCTCTATGTCAATATGTTGACCTGGCCAGTAGCTTCTTTAGGTTGGGTCACAAGCATTGTTCAACGAGCAGAGGTTTCCCAAAGGCGAATCAATGAACTCTTGGACCAGAAAACTGATTTGGTATCTGTGGAAAACCTCGAAGCGACACTTGAGGGAGCAATCCAGGTGAGTCACCTTTCTTTTGTCTATCCCGATTCTGGAATTCGGGCTTTGGAGGATATTTCCTTTTCCATTGAAGCAGGTCAAACCCTGGGTATTATCGGAACTACAGGTTCAGGGAAATCTACGCTTGCTAACTTGCTGATGCGGATGTATGATCCCAGTTCGGGAGAGGTACTTGTAGACAATCGACCCATTCAACAGTATGCATTGGCTAGTCTGCGAAGCCAAATTGGTGTTGTCCCACAAGACGTGTTTCTTTTTTCCGATACCATTGCAAATAACATTGCCTTTGGACGAGATAATTCAAATTTAGAGCTAGTGATGCAGGCAGCTAAAGATGCTGATGTCTACCAAAATATCATAGATTTTCCCAAAGGCTTCGACACCATGCTTGGTGAACGTGGGATTACACTATCTGGAGGACAAAAGCAGCGTGTATCTATTGCAAGAGCGATTGTGAAAGAGCCGAAGATTTTGATTTTGGACGATTGTCTCTCTGCAGTTGACACCAAGACAGAGAATGCCATTTTAAATTCGCTCAAAAAGATCATGGAAAACCGTACTTCCATCATTATCTCCCACCGGGTATCGTCTGCCAAGCTGGCCGACCAAATTATCGTATTGGATGAGGGGAGGATTGTAGAGCGTGGTGACCATGCTTCTTTGATGTCTCAAAGAGGAGTCTATGCCACACTTTTTGAAAAGCAAACCCAGGGAGGTGAACCCGTTGAAGAAAGTGCTGGCTAATTTTGCTTAGCCTACCTTGCTTCTAAATGTGCAGTCACCTTTGGATTGGCGCACAAAAAAAAATTACTAGCTGAGGCACTAAAGAAAAAACCCCGCTAAGCGAGGTTTAAAATTACTTTTCTTTGAGGGCATTGCATCGGTCGTAGCTAGGGTCGAGGTCAATGAAAATATCTTCTTTGGCAGTGACAAACCATTTGCTCAATACCTCATCTTCTTTTCTTCGTAAGGTAGCGGCCTTCAATTTCTCATAGTCATCTTCTAGGTTTGCCTTATGTGCTGGGTACCTTGCTTTGTAGAAAAGGATACGGACCTTAGTCCCTTCTCTAGGGTCTTCAAATCGGATTGGGGGGGTGATATCTCCAACCTTCATTGTATCGATTGTAAAGTAAAGTACGGGGTCTTCCAAAGTTCGCAGCGATAGTCTATTGGAAGTAGTGGCTGGATCAGTGAAAAAACCTCCTGCATCCGAGGTAGCTCTATCTTGAGAATATTCTTTAGCCGCTTTGGAAAAATCAATTTTACTAGCTAAAACTTCCTTTTTTAAGCTATCCAAGTAGCGTTCAGCGTTACGTATATCCTCTTCTGAGGCTTTTGGAATACGCAGAATGTGTCGTGTATTAAAGGTGGAACCTTTAATTTCTAGGAGTTGGATCATGTGAAACCCAAATTGTGTTTCGATTGGATCTGATATTTCACCTTGCCGAAGTCCCAATGCGGTGGCCTCGTATTCTGGTGCCAGCTCACCTCTTCTAAAAAAGCCGAGGTCTCCCCCTTGTGCCCCCGATCCAGGATCTTCCGAATTGGCTTTAGCTAACTCCGCAAAGGTGGATTTCCCACTCGAGATGGCTTCCTTAAATTGCTTAAGCTGTGCAATGATTTCTTCTCTGACCTTCGAGCTCGTTTCAGGCTTTCGAACGATTTGACCAACTGTAGCTTCTGAGGTAAATAAGGGGAGCGAGTCCTTAGGAATGTTGAGGTAAAATGCGCGCACTTCGGCTGGGGATACGGTGATGCCATCGGTGATGGTTTTTCGCATTTTCTGCACAGTAAGTTGTTCTCTCATGACTTCTTCCAACTCTGCTTTTAGTTGTTCGGCGGTCTTTCCATACATTTCGGCTAGCATTGCTTCGTCCCCACCAAATTGCTGCATGACCATGGTAAACCTGTTGTTGGCCTCCACAAGTACTTCGGCATCGGTGACAATAACGGAATCTACTACTGCTTTGGCTACCATTAGCTTATTGATTAGCAAGCTTTCAAATACAGTACATCGGGTAGGGGCTTCAATACCCTGCTGGGCTTGGGAGAGCGCTTCCAGATAGGTCTTTTGAACCTCTGACTCTAGAAGAATATTGTTGTCGACTTTAGCAACGATTTTATCCACCACTTGTCCTGTGGCGGTTTCTTGGGCTTGAGCTTGTCCCAAGATCCAAAATGCAAGTAGGCTTGGAAGAAGTCGGTTTAGCAATTTCATAGTTTTTTCTTTTTCGGGAAATCCGAATGGGAGTAATTAATAGTTCAAAGTCTCAAAGGTTTTTTCTTTTACCCCAGAATTGATTTGAACTGGATATTTTTCTTTTAATCTTTTTGTAAGTGCCTCATCAAGGGATGCTTGGTAATCTTGGATGATTAACCCTCGGGCTTCTTCAAATTTTCTTGGCCCTGGAGGGAATACTTTCCCCACTACCAATATATAAGATACTCCTTCGACTACCAGCTCTTGATAGGGCTTGTTTAGATCTACCCTAGAGAGGATGGGATGCTCTTCGTATTCAAAAGTTCCCGACTCTGTGGCATATGCATTGGGATAATTGGCTCGATAATCCGCTTCAAAAGCAGCAAAACTGTTTGGATCAAACCCGTTATTTTGGAGGTATTTACGTGCATTTTCAAGTTTTGAGGCATCATTCACCTTTGTGAGGTAGGCCTGTACTCTTGTTTTCCACTGGTATTTTTGACTATTCTTTGCAAAAAACGCTTGTTGCCCTAGGCTGTCATTCAAACCTTTTTGCCATATTTCTTGATTGGTTAGGGAGAAAAGCAATATCCCATCACGATATTCTTTTAAAAGCATTTGGTAGTCTTTGTTATTATCCTCCAAATCTTTTTCTTCTGCTTTCGCCAAAGTTGCTCCCACAAATTCCTCCAGCCAAAGTTCCAAGAAGGTTCCCTCACCTTTTGGTGTGATCTCTTCTTCTTGCATGTAGTTCCACAAGTTGCTGACAGAGTAGGAGGTATTATTCACTTTAAAAAGCTCAAGAGCGCCTAATTTCTTGGCTTGAACGGCAGAGCCAAAGCCCATTATATCCGTTGCGCTTACAGCACTTGCGAGATTTGAAATTCCCGATTCATTTTCTTTAAACCCATAGCGTGATTTTTGCATCGCAACTACTTGGGATTGAATCATTCCTGTTTTCGAATTTCGCAAAATTTTTGAGCGAATACCTTGTTCCACTTCCTCATACGGCTGAAGCCCTCTTTTCCCTTCAAGTCGAAGAATATGGTATCCATAAGGGGTCTTGATCGGAGGAGAGACTTCTCCTATTTCTGTCAATGAGAAACTAGCTATTTCAAATTCAGGAATCATGGTGCCAACACCAAACCAGGGCAAAAGTCCACCCACTGACTTGGTGGCAGGATCCTCAGAATAAGATTTCACTATTTCTTCCCAAATCGTGCTCTCTTTTTGGATTTCGGCATAGATATCAGAAATTTTTCTTCTTGCATTTTCCTCTTGGCTCGCATTTTCTGAATCAAATCGCACCAAGATATGTGAAACTTGTACTTCACCAGGATTGGCTTGACGGCCATTCACTTGGATGATGTGGTATCCAAAATCTGTCAAAATAGGATCTGAGATAGTGCCGATGGGCAACGTGTATGCAGCCTCCTCAAATTGTTGAACCATTTGTAGTCCAGTGAAGTAACCCAAATCCCCTTTGTTCACTTTTGCAGAAGGGTCATCCGAGTAGGTAAGCGCTAATGCACTGAAATCGCCCCCATTTTCAAGATCAGCTTTTACTTTCAAGGCCATTTTTAGCATGGCAATGCTGTCTTCATTGCTAGGATTAGGAGGAAATTGGAACAAAATATGCCTTGCACGAACTATTTCTTGAAGGCGCGCATAGACCTTTTTTACTTCCCCCTCCTCAATTGAGTTTTTTATTAAAAATGGAGCGACTAACGACTCCTTAATGGAAGAAAATTCCAAATTAAACTCATCCGACTGGTCTAGTTTGATGGATTCAGCTTCAATAACTTTCAGCTTGTAATTCAAAAATGATTCAAAATTCTCTTCAAACTCTTTTCTTGTCAATGAAATGGCAGGGCCATCACTTTCCTTTTCCTTCGCTAAAAGATGTAGAAATTCCTCTTTGTCTATTGAAATACCACCAACAACGAACAGAATTTCTTTCTTTTCTTGGGCTTGTGCCAAAAAAGGAAAAGAACTTAGGGAGAGGATAAGTGCCAGAAACGCCTTGAGGGCTCTTTTTTTCATCGAAAGGAAGACCAAATTAAAGATCAAAGATACAAAAATTATAAAGTAAAACGCGGCAAGTCTTTCCTCCTTATTTAGGCTTCTTGGAAGAAGGAAAATTTTTAATTAGCCTACAGGTATTTTCTCCGTTTTTGGATTCAAATTCAATTTCATCCATAATTTTTTTCACCAAATAAATCCCAATTCCTCCTTTTCGCTTCTCTTCAATCACCTTTTTTAGATCGGGAACTTCATATTCCAATAAGTTGAAGGCGTCTCCTTTGTCAGTAATTTCTATGGCTAACTTTTCTTTCAATTCTTTAACTTCCAAATAAATTACTTCTTTGGGGTTGGAGGCATGAGAGTGGATGATCAGGTTGGTGCACACCTCCTCAACAGCCAAAGTAACCTGATGTCTGTCCACTTCCGAAAAACCATAGGCTTCTAAGCTTCGCTGTAAAAAACTCCGCAGCTCTACCAAGGCCGATGTACAACAAGATAATTTTAATTTAGGACTCATGCGCAAGTTTGATTGCGGTGGATTTGTCTGGGGCGATCTGAATCAAACGATCCAGCCCGAGAATTTTGAAAACTTCGCTTACCTGTTCATTCAATCCAAAAATAGCAAATCGGATTCCTCGTTCTGAAAAATCATCCAAATAGGACATGAATACACCCAAGCCAGCAGAAGAGATGTAGCTCAATTGACTTCCATCGATCAATAAGAAAGTGGTGCCTTGTTCTAGAATTTCTTGCATAGACTGGTCCAGTAGGACAGAATTGCTAGCATCTACCTCTCCGATTAAGCGTAAAATGTCCTTATTTTCCTCTTTTATTTTCTCTAGTTGAAGCATGCTTAGCTAGTTAAATTAGTTTACTTGAACTTGACTACCAACAAGGAATAATCATCATCAATCATTCCATCTCCTCCTACAAATAGGTGAAGCGAATCAATGAGTACCTGCTGCAAGTCTATGGGGGATTTTTGAGGGTGTTCTTCTACTATTTTTTTTATTCGTTCGTTGCCAAACTGTTCTCCGGTTTCATTTCTGCCTTCTAGTATCCCATCTGTGAGGAGAACCAAAATGTCTCCAGACTGGTAATCAAACGTCTTTTCATGTACGTGGTTCTTATAGGTTAGGTTTCTTACTATTCCCAAACCAAGGCCTTCTATTGAAATAAATTCGGCAGTTCTCTCGCTTGCCTTGTACCATAAGGTAGGAATATGCCCAGCTCTTGCATGGCAAAAAGTTTGATGGGCAACATCAATTTCAAAGATAGATGCGGTAATAAAGTGGTTTCTCTCCAAGCACTTACTCAGGGCTGAATTCGCTTTTTCCATAAACTCAGCAGGACGAAGACCCAGTTGAATTAAGCTTTGGAATACGCCTTTCATTTGTGCCATGTGAAATGCTGCGGAGGTGCCTTTCCCAGACACATCTCCTATGATCAGCACAAAATGATTTTCATCCACTTGATAGGTATCGTAATAGTCACCTCCCACCTCATCTGCAGTATTGGAATAGGCACAGATATCAAAGGAATCTGGGTGGTCAAGATGTAGGGGTAAAAGTGCCTTTTGAACGCGCTGGGCAATTTTTAGTTCCTCTTGGTACCGCTCATTTTCTATGGCTTGATTGAGCAAACGGTGGTTTTCAACTGAGATACAGGCCTGTCTTGCAAAGGTGCCGATGATACTCATCATCTCCTTATTGAAGCCCTCTTTCACCTCTTTAATTAATACAATCCGCGCAAGGATGGATTTATTGACTACTAAGGGGAGCAGTAATGCGGACTTGTAGTTGGGGTGATTAAGCCGTATTGTTTGTGGCTGTGAGAGCTCTGCAGTACTCCCATGTACCCAGGTTTGATGTACTTGAGGGATTAGGGAATTCAGCTCGGCTCGGGTGGATTCGTCCAGAAATCGAAGCGGATTTTTGACTTTAAACTGCTCTTTAGGATTAAGTTCAATCCATGCTCCATCCGAGAAAGAGGCACTGATACAGGAGTCTAGTAGGATGTCGAGTACCTGTTCTTCGCTTTCTTCGGGCTGGATGGACTGACTTAACTTTTGAAAATTAATGGCCTCCGTGAGTTTTTGTTCAAAAACAGAGGAGGTGGGTAAGTTGAAGAGGGTGACCAAAAAGCTAAATAGGCCGTAGGCAATTACAAACCCAAACAAGGCCATTAAAAACAGGTTGTCCGTCAGGTTAATTTGTATTCTTTCTTCATTTCCGAAATTAAGAACTCGATAAAATAAAAACCCTGCACACAGTAAGATGAGAAAGAGAAATAGCAATAATTTCCATTTCTCTTTAAAGTTCAAGTAGGGAATCCATTTCAAATTCCCTGCAAGGAGGATGGAAATTATCAAAAGGATAACCAATCCAAACAGGAAGCTGTAGTCAAAATTATTATTATTGAAAAACACAAAAAATAGGGCTCCCAACATGGAAAGTTCAAATATCTGCCATTGGTTGACTACCTGTTTATTTTTTTGATAGAGGATCAAATGCCTCCACAATAATGCGGTGGATATCAAAAAGGCACTTGTCCAAGCAAAATTAATGTGGTAAAAAACGTTTTTTAAAAAGGGGTCTGTTCCAATTTTACTCTCTCCCAAGGCGAGGTAAATTAATTCGGTGAGTAGGCCTGCAGCAGCAGCAAAAAGGCCATTGGAGACGCCTCTCCAAATCAGGGTCAAAAAATCGGATTGCCGGGTTTTCCAAAAAATACGGCGATAAACCAAGTAAACAAAAATGAAAAAGAGAATTTCTAAAATCCAAGTTACCTCCTCGGAGATGCCCGAGTCCAGGTTGTTGATCATCCCAAAAATCCGAACCAAGTCCACCAACACCAAGGCGAGCCAGACTATAATGGCCAACAAAAGGCTTATTCTGCCAAGAGGAAGTGTGCTGGTCTTGATCATGGTGTTTCCATCCAAAAATAGGGAATGTCAACCAATGCACTGCTATCTGAAGAGACTCGAAATGAGTGAGAACTGTTAAAACTTACAAAAACCCTACAAGAAGATTACATCCTCTACGATGCCCTTTCCTACTTGGGATTCGATTAAGGCAATCACCTTGGATTTATTTAGCTGAAGTTCTTTTTTTACTGGACCTGAAGTGATTTTCACCACTAGTTTTTTGTCTTTGATGTACACGTTGCTCGTGCGGTCAGCGATGGTTTTACCAACCAAGGCTGGCCAGGAAGAAATCAGCAATTTCTCCTGGTAGGTATCTTCCAGACGGTAAGCTTTTAGTAAGTCTTGGAAGACGTCGGCCAAGGGGGCGGCGTCCTTCTTTCTAGGGTAGGTCATGGGAATCAAGAAAAATTTCGGAAGCAATGCTGTCTGCGAGTAGCTGACCTTTTCGGGATAAAGTTAGCGTTTTCCCTGCAGTATGGATCATTCCCAGTGCGGTTAATTTAGCAATAATAGGCCCCTTAATCTCCAAAATATCCAGTTGATAGCGGTCTTCCAAGCTTGCTGTATCTAGCCCCCAACGAGTCCGAAGGCTTGTCAGAATTTCCTCATTAATATGCTCTTCTGTGTTCAGATTTTCAATGACGAAGGGGAGTGAGCCCTTTGAAAGTGCTTTGATATAGCTCGGATTCGAAGAGGGATTATAGCCTCTGGAACTCCGATCAAAAGAATGTGCGCTAGGACCAATCCCTAGATAGGGGACTCTTTTCCAATAGTTGCTGTTGTGAAGTGCTGCTTGATCTGGGCGGCTAAAATTGGAAATCTCATACTGGATGTAGCCAGCTTTGTCGCATTGTTCCTGTAGCCATTCAAATTGTTGGGCTACGAATTCTTCTTCTGCAGGGATAAACTTTCCCTTCTTGGCCCAATTTCCAAAAGTAGTTTGAGGTTCGATAGTCAATGAATAGGCAGAAAGGTGGCCTGGGTCAAGCCGGAGCGCTTCTTCCAAGTCCAGATGCCAAAGCCGATGATCCGTATGGGGATATCCGTAAATCAGGTCAATGGAAAATTTTTCAAATCCAGCTGCTCTTGCCAGTTGGATGGATTGCTTTGCCTCATCCGAATTATGGGCTCTGTTGTAGGTTTTTAGGATTTCATCCTGGAAACTTTGAATACCCAAACTTAGGCGGTCGATGCCAAGGGACTTCCAAATGGCCAAAGCAATGGGATTGAGATCATCTGGGTTGGCTTCTAAGGTGACTTCTTGCTTTTTTCCGGGAAACAGCCGGGCAACCGCATCCAGTATTTTTTCCAAGTACTCGGTAGGAACAAGAGAAGGAGTTCCTCCTCCAAAGTAAATCGTATCCACCGCTTCGCCGTTTAAATAGTTTTGTCGAAGTTCCAACTCCAGGATCATGCTCTCCATTACCGAAGGCATCGATTGAAGATTTGTCGAAAAATGGAAGTCACAATAGTGGCAGGCTTGTTTGCAAAAGGGGATATGGATATAAAGTCCTGCCATGGAAGTTGAATGATGCGTAAATATAAGGGTTGTTCACCTTACCATGAATCAACTTTGTGTTGTTTGGGGGCTTTTCGCTCTTTGATTACAAATTCATTTGGAGGCTGACTCAGGAATGTTCAGTTTTGTAGATAGAAACAAAAATTTTAGTCAGGAGAGCGCTTTTTCTTGGGTTAATTTTTGAGGCTGTTCGAGTACCAATGGGTTGATAAGTACCTTTGCATCAAGGCTCAATGAGTAGATTAGCACTTATTTTCATTCTTTTTTTTGTTCCCCGATGGGGACATGCTCAGGTATTAGAAAATTACGAAGGGAAGTGGAGCAGCTCTACGGAACAGTCTTTAGTAGGCTCAATAGGGCAAAAGCAAGTTAAACTAGCAGTCAATTCTTTCCCTCAATCTTATTTTCAATTTGAGGTTCCTGGCAATTCTACTGTATTTGTA
>Ga0209443_1000239_pt1 | contig 36769 bp, 35 predicted proteins | sample LauGreBMM110DCMD_2_FD_187571 | JGI IMG/M metagenome (GOLD analysis project Ga0209443, IMG submission 187571) | Freshwater lake microbial communities from Lake Michigan, USA - Su13.BD.MM110.DCMD (SPAdes) (version 2) | ecosystem: Environmental > Aquatic > Freshwater > Lake | place: Lake Michigan... | reverse complement strand
ATTAAAGGGAGACTCTTATACATATTTTCTATATTATTTGCAATGACTATTCTCTCTTCTATTATATCTTCTATGATATCTATTATATTATCATCGTTAATAATTTCAATCATATGAATAATTTCGTCATATTCATATCTATTTAATGTTCTAATAATTTTATTATATTTAACTCTTTTTTTACGACACTCATTCTTTAGAGACACTATAAGTTCATAATATCTAGACATAATTAATATATGTGTATGTATATCATTATATACCTTGTTTTTATATAATATGTTTTTGTATTCTAAGAGGAACCGGGTTTTTCTAAAAATTGAAAATTATAATTTGAGTACATCTTTCTGTTTTTTCAAAAATTTCAAAAGTTTTTTGGAAATTACAAAATAAATCAAGAGATGTACTCAAATTTTAAATTGTAAAAATATAAATATCTTAGTGTCTCTTAGATAGTATGTATTTGCTCTATTATTTTGATTTATTCTAAAAAATTGACTATGAAACCTGTCATTTAATATTATCGCATAGCAGACCGCATAGCAGACCGCAAGCCTACGCCAACAACAAACAAAGACAAACCTAGTAATGGCCAATTATGCGACTGAGTATAGCACCCTTCAAAAAAAGAAAGTATACAAGGCGGTCTATAACAATAGCGCTATGTATATTGTGTGGTTGGATGAGATTAAAAGGGATGGCGTTGATACCGATGGGCGCGTTAGGAACCCTATGTGTTATGGAGAGCTTATTTATACCAATAAGGATGGGCTGTATTCAGTCCTTTGGAATGCTTGCGTAGCTGTCCTCCAAGGAAATTATAATTTCACTAATATTCCTCGCCCAACCGAGGTATATTATGATAATAAAATGTTTAATTACTTGCAGAAGCTAAAGTATAATCCTGATACCCGAGTGTCCCAGACTGTTTAATTGAGCCCTGTTTGTATAGGTAGAGGAGTTGGGGGGGAACCGGAGCTGGAGGAACAGGAGCTACAGGAGGTGAAGCCGTGGGCAATTTATATTATTTATTTTTTATTTTTGAGAGGCCTCTACAGATTCCTCATTATTCGTATATAAAGCGTTATTTATTTTTATGTATATAATTAAGATGATATTATTTTATAGTATAGGATGTAATCACAGTAAAATGTTATTGGATAATGTCAGTAGATATGATAAGGATAAAAAAATAAAACTGGTACCTATTGATGAATTGAAGAAACAAAATATAAATATAGAGACAAAGATACATACTGTCCCTGCTTTTATGATATTGCCAAGTAAGGAAATATTATTTGGCAAAGATGTATTTGATTACTTATTATTGCCCGGACGAGGCTTATTATGTAGTAGTCAAAGTACTAGATTGGATAAAAATATAGCTGATAATAATGCCAAAATAGACAGCGCTATAAAACCTATGGAAATAGCTGTCGGCGAAAATGATCCCTTGTCCTTCTCTTTGAATAGCTCTAAAATATCAGATAACTTCTCTACAATTGAAGAAACAGACGGTGTATGTAATGATAAAAATTACAACTGGGATTTTATAAATAATGATAAAAATATCAGCGACGGCATATCAAATATTAATATTAATTTTGATGAGAATAAGAAGTCCGGAATGCCAACAGTAGAGCAACTTATGAAGGAGCGAGACAACTTGAAATTATAATGAATATGTAATGAATTTGTCTTGAAATATATATAAGGAATATTAAATATATTTTATTATAGAGATAATGTCAAACCAATATGTATTTAACCAATATTATATTGATTTTATTAAAAGATTAAAGCAGGCCGCCAAAAAAATGAAGGAAGATAATAGCGATGATTGCGAGGTAAGCGAGGTAAGCGATGATAATTATTTATTTGCCAAGACTATAATTAAAACTATTAAAGCCAACTATACTACATTTGACAAATCCTCTGACGAATATATTAAATATATCAATTCGCTTCCCGAAAACTTCTGGACATCTTATGTTGATGCAGAGGAGAGCAAGATAGATGAATGGTTTGAATTGGAGGAAGTCGGAGGAGTACAGATTTTTACTAATATCAGCGTTAAACAAATACAGCAATTAATTAATGACAACTTTCTGTGCCATCATTTCCTAACTGTATTTTATTTGTTTAAGAATGATTTGAGCGACGAGGAGGTTAAGAAATACATCAAGATATTTCAGGAATCCAGCGACGAGCTGTTGAATGAAATAGAGAATGAAGGCAACAAAAAGATGATTGCTCGCCTCAACTCTTTAAAAACTAAGAATATCAAGGATAAAACCAATCTAAATATGGCAGGTATGGAAGATACTATGTTGGGAAAATTGGCGAAAGAGATATTGGAAGATGTAGATATTGACAAATTGCAAAAATCTATTGGCGACAACGGGGATATTCTGAAGGCTATTGGCGACCCCGATAGTGGATTCAGCGATTTAATATCAAATGTAAGCCGAAAAATGGCAACTAAAATATCTAATGGCGAATTGAAACAAGAGAATCTTTTGCAAGATGCTATGAAGTTTGCTTCTATTATGCCCGGTATGTTTGGAAATCAAAATGGCTGTCCTGGAGGCCCCGGTATGCCGGGAGCGGCGGGTAGCGGAGCAGGCGGAAATGGTCCTGATATGGCGGCTATGATGAAAATGATGGGGGCTATGATGAATAACAAGGAAGGTATGGAGGCGTTAGGGAATGTGATGAATCCTAAGGGAAAAAAGAAGGAAACACGAACTACTTTTAATAAGAATGCTTATAGGAAATCAATGGCTATTAATAGATTGAAAAATAAACTGGATAGAAAACAGAAAGATGGGGAATAAAATAATATGATATTAGTATTAGAATAAGAATAATAATATTTAATAATGTTTTGGATAGATAATTTGAACGAATTATTTAACCCCGTGTTATATCCAAATATAAATATGACAATTGAAGAAAAGGTAAATGCCATAATCAGGCTTATATTATTCATAGGGATCATTGCTACATTAATATTCAACGATTCGCGATATATATTATTTATATTGATTATAATGCTTATTTCTATATTAATATATAATTACCAGATGGAAAAGAACAGAAAGATAGAGAAATATCTGAACGATAATGATTTGGATATTATTAATAATGAGAAATGTGTAAAGCCTACACGGGAGAATCCTTTTATGAACCCGAGTTTAATAGGGAACAATAATAAATATGATTCGTGCTCTATTGAAAACGAGCATATCAAGGATAACATAGATTATTTTTTCAATAAGAATGTATTCAGAGAAACAGATGATATCTATGATAAATCTCTGCTGGATAGACAGTTTTATACAGTTCCTTCAACATCTATACCGAATAACCGTGAAAAATTAGCAAGCTGGCTTTACGATAGAGGACCCTCTTGTAAGGAGAATAACGGAGAACAATGCTATGATAACCTTTATAACAATATAAAGAATACCGCACATTTCTAACATTTTTGCGCACACCAGGATACAAATGCGCTGTATGCTATACTTAGCAACTACTTATTTTTATAGATATTATAATTTCGCGATTTCGCGATATATAATAATTTCGCGGCGCGGGGGTATGCCAAGATATATAATAATTAAATAATATAATGAATATATAATGATAAAGAAAACTACGATTAAGTTTGATATTGAGGTTAATGAAGATAATACGGCATCAAAGGAGATAGAATATAAGAATTATTCTAAAAACGGCAATAACGAGGAGAACTTGCTAACCTATAAAAATATAATAAAGTACGATGCTTATGGTAATAAATGTGATAATCAGGAGACATTTAATAAGATTATAAAAACCGAGGAAAATGTAGATGAAATGGTGGGAAATAGTGCGAATAATAATGATTGGAAAATATTAGAGTATAAGAACCACATATTGGAGAAGGATTATAGCAAGGTTTATGATAATATTAAATTGGATATAAATTATGATATTATAAAAAATTGCGAAGATAAGAAATACATAGTAGATAAATAAATTATTTATTTATTAGTAAAATATAGATAATGGAAGATAATATGTTTGATACTAATACAAATATATGTTCTGACGATTGTTGGAAAAATGCTAAAGAAGTCAATAATAACAAAATAGAGGGCTACAATATATATCCTACTAATCTCGTTGCTTGCGAGAGCCCCTTCGTAAGAATGACGGATATGTATTTAAATCACCCGAACTTGCGAGGCCGTCCTGGATACGGCTTGGCCGACTATTGTCTCATAGATAAATATTCGGCGCTAAGAAATGACCCCTCTTCTATGACACAAGATAGATGCAGAATACAATTAAATAACCGAATATTTACTTCTGGACCCAACTTGAGATGTGGTAAAACCGATATAGGCGGAGAGCTGGAATTAATAGAAGGACGCGACACTAATAATGTAAGATGCAAGAAGCAGATTATGGAGGAAGAGATGAATAATTTTATGCCGCTTTTAGATTGCGTCAAAGATATCCAAAAGCCCGAAAATATTGTTCCGGTATGGACTAATGGCGGAGAGGATACTCGCTCATATATTCACCGAACCGAATTTAATAAAAATTGTAATTGGATAGGAAGAAATAAAAACTTTTCTATATAATATAGGAGAGTATATGAGTTTTAATAGAACGACGTATGATAATTGTTCGTATAAACAAGAATTACAAGGTAATGTAAGTACCTTAAGCTATTTATTATCGCCGTACAGATACGAGCACGAAAACAAATGCCGTCATCAATTAGGTTTTGTCGGCGGAACAGTGGTTTCACACATACAAGGCAATCTCGTTGATTTAGATAGTGAGCTAAGAGGACAGACGAGAATAATATCAAAATGCGGGACTAATCAATATGTGCCGACCGAAGATGGTATTATAAAGAATGATAAGACGCAACCCATAGATACTACGATGCTTCATTTGCCAGCTTGCCAATCTATAATGTACAGAGAAGTACCTATGCCGCCAAAAATAAATTACGATAAATGCCAATAAGCAGCTTATCGCTTAGCTGTCGCTTCATCGCTGGCCTTTACATTATTTTTATATAAATTATCTGCAATAATCTATTATCGCTCCACGCGGGTCAGCTTGGCTCAGCTTGGCTTAACATAAATTGCCTAAATAATTTACGAAAAAATACCAGATTAAATATATGGGTCCTAGAAGGAATGCCAAGAAGGCAAAAAATACTCTCAATACTATATTTTTAATAGTGCCACCCCAAGTACATTTAAAAGACAAATAGGCAGCCGACGCTGATATGATAAATGTAAGTATATAAAGGACGGCTACAAAAATCTTGTCAATTAGCTCCCATTTATAATAATAATCCGCCTTATATCCCCATAAAATGAGGTAAATCTTTTCTATTGTAGTATAAGTGAAATCTCCTTCTGTATAGCTATTGAGATTCGCTGGTATAGCAAATGGTATATTAGAAAAGTTTTCCTTTTTTAATAAAAAAAAAGGGGCTAATAATAATATTAACATATCTATTTATTTATGTATAAAATAATATATTATTTTATTAGATATGAACCAATATATAGATACAAGGTTGAATTATGATAGTTGTAGTTATAAAGAGAAGTTAAGAAGAACCGTAGGACCTGGCTTATATCAATTAGACTCGCCTGCAAATGATTGTATAGAGTGTTATCAGGATGTTCCTGCTGATCCCTCGCTAAGATACCAATCCTACGGACATAACACTTGTAGTATGAAAAAAGCAGTTGATGATTCAAGCGAATTGCTCGGTTTAAATTACAAGAATACCAAATGCAACGATCAAGAATATATGCCTGGCAAATATGTTAAATCCGGTTGCGAAATCACAGGCAATACCGAACCCCGTGAATGTATGGTACCTCGCGAAGATACACGCTTATCTAATCCTCCTTGTACACTCAAAGAAACGGGTATTAACAGATGGGAATGGATATGCTATGACCCACAAGATAAAGCTATTGAAGATTTTGATAGAATCCCTGTAAATTATAGAATGGTCGCCAAGGATAACCACGTCCCGTGCATTGAAAAACCGATGGATCAATCGGTGTTCTTCCCAAATAGCAAGCAAAATAATGACAATCTTGATTCGTGGAAAAACAATAACAAAATGAATAAATTATACAGCCCCGGATATCCAGAAGGCTCTATGTATCCAAGCGTATCCTGTAATAGATAGATATCCAGAGATTGATAGCTATATATTGTTTTGTATTTTTTATCCTTCATTCATTAGAGATAAAGAATGGATTTACATTTAGATATACCATCAATGAACAATATATATGATTCTAGATATTTTGACAAAGTTAAAGCCGATGAGCAAAATAGAAGTAATAAATTGTATGAATATTCCAAGAAACCATATGAGTCAGGGATTGTATCTAAAACTGCCAGCTCGTCTATGTTCAATAGAAAGTTTTATTCCGAAATAAATGATAATAACGGAAGCGGAAATGAAGGGCTTAATGATAATAATTATACATATTCGCTAACTGGCGAAAAGGTTCCTTTATCTTCGTTTCATCATAATAATATGACACCTTTCTTGAAGAAAAATGTTACTCAAAATACTAATATTGATAATATGTCTGTGTTAGATAATTTAACAGGGAATAATTCGTTAAAAAAGGGCAAACAGGAGATTCAATGTATGTTTAAGCCACATATGAACTCGGGGGGAAATATATGCGGTATGAAAAATAATGATGATTTTTTTAAATCAAGAATAGATTTATCCGAAGTAGCTAATAATTTTTTCCCGATAGAGAAGATTCGTGTAGGACCCGGGATAAATCAGGGTTTTGGCAGCGAAAGTTCCGGAGGTTTTCATCAAGCCGATACTTTAGACTATGCCAAGCCTCGTACATTAGACGAGCTCAGAAGTAAAATCAATCAAAAGGAGACATATTTTGAAATACCCGTCAAAGGGCATATAAAAGGACCCGATAGAAGAGGCGAAATAGCCCCTATGGCTAAGCAAAGACCGGACACCGTTTTTGAACAAACCGAAGATATGTGGATTAAAACAACCGGGGCAAATACTAAGGACGCCCTGAGACCGGCGCAAAATATTCGCCCTACAGTTCGCCAAGAATCCCACATAGAATATAAAGGTAATATTGCCAAGAATGATTTAAATCAAGGTATCAAAGATGATTATGGTAAAAGCAAGATAATATTGTATAATAACGAGAGAGAAACGACCGAAAATAAAACAGTTGTTACAAATGTAACGAGTATTATAAAAGCCATCGTATCGCCTATTATGGATGCCTTGAAATATACGAATAAAGAATATACCGTAGAGGCTACAAGAGGCGTAGGGAATCCCAGTATCCAAATACCTTCAAAAGCTACGCTATATGACCCCGTTAATCATATTATGAAAACGACCGTTAAGGAGACTACGCTTCACGACAACGAAGCCGGCAATTTGTCGGGCAACAAAGAAACTTATTCGGCACTTACGGATACCGCTAAAACAACCGTAAAAGAGACTACGCTTCACGACAACGAAGTCGGCAATTTGTCGGGCAACAAAGAAACTTATTCGGCGCTTACAGATACCTCTAAAACAACTGTAAAAGAAACTACGCTTCACGATAATGAAGCAGGCAATTTAACGGGCAACAAAGAAACTTATTCGGCACTTACTGATACCGCTAAAACAACCGTAAAAGAGACAACGATTCATGACAACGAAGCCGGCAATTTGTCGGGCAACAAAGAAACTTATTCGGCGACAACAGATTTGGCAAAAACTACTATTAAAGAAACGCTAATACACGATACAGTACTTACAAATGTAAAAAGTAATGAAGGGGCATATTTTAAGAATAGCGATGATGCCAAGAAAACACTAAGACAAACGCTACCGACACAAGATACTGTTAGAAATATTGGTGGCGTTGTATATAGGGTGACACTATATGACCCCGATATAGTCGCCAAGACTACTACGAAAGAAACGACAATTGTGGGCAAATCAGAATACGGATTTATTGGCGGTATGCTAGAAGGAATCTTCGGTGGCTATATGAATAAAAATGTTGATATGAAAAATACGCAAAAACAATTTACATCGGATGTAAGCGAGTATGGTATAGCAGGTTCTATTAATGAACACAGACAGCCCGACAGAACTGCCGATGAAAATGCAGAGATTGATGGAACACGCGAGGCTATTATGATGGCGGCCGGACATACACCAAATCCCGGAAATGTAAATATAGGAGTAGATTCAGGAGACATAGAGATGTATAGTAAAAAACCGATAGAGAACAGTTTTGCAGCAAGAGAGAAGGGTAATGTAGGTATTATATATCAATCCACGCCTACTCTGGATAATTGCGGTATAACTAAAATGCCGAATAAATCCAACGCCTATTCTAACAGACTTGATGCTGATTTGTTAGAAGCCGTTAATAATAACGACCTAATGAGAACGCAAAAAATAAATCCAATCGTTAATGGATGCCGGATATAAGGATTATAATACTTGTTCTAAAATATATTAAAAAATTAAAAAATGACACCTGTATTTACAGATATTACTATTGCATTAGAGTAATGACTAATCAAAATGATAGTGTTGATACTGATATTGAGTTTAGTTTAAGTAAATATTTTGAATCGTTGGAAAATAAAATTCAAAGTATTTTATCACGACCTGAAAAAAATGTATTGACATACGATATTTTAGATACTGAGAAATCAAATACCAATAAATTACAAGCATTAAAAGAAAAACAGAGACAAATGAAAGTTGGTGAAATTTGGCAAGAAGCGTTGGGAAGTTATAACGGTTGGTGCAATTTGAAACAAGGCCACGAATCAGGATTAGATATTATTTCTCATACTAAAAAAGTTGCTATTGAACTTAAAAATAGAACCAATACAGACAACGCATCATCAAAAAAAGCCAATTTATCAAAATTAGCGAAATTTAAAAAGAATAATCCAGAATATTTATGTATTTACGCAAATATTAATGATAAAAGTGAAAAAACAACATTAAAAGGTTCTAGTAAAAAAATAATTCACGACGGCTTTGAATTGGAACATAAAATAGGTGGTGAATTTCATAAATTTATTTTGGGAAATGATACTGATGTAATTATCCAATTTCTTAAAAATACAATAGATAAATATACATAAATATATATAAAATTACAATAATTTTATTAATTCTTCTCCCATATGTTTCGCTAATTCTACGGGAACAGCATTACCAATCTGTTTATATTGAGAATTTAAACTACCAATAAATTCATAACTATCATCAAAACTTTGCACTCTTGCATATTCTCTGATTGTTAATGGTCTTTCTTCTAACGGGTGACACCTTTCTGTTTGTTTTTGTGATGGAGTACATAACAATGTTAATGAAGGTTTTTCCATAGATAAACGATATAATATTCCGCGTTTCCCCCCTCCTGAATTATAACTATTCCCCAAATATTCTTTTTGTAAATTTTCAGGTAAATTTACCCAGCAACCGCCTTGTGGTATCATTTTAAATAGCTTTATTTTATTCTCATTATAATTTGCACCGTTTGATTGGGGGACATTATATAAAACATCTTTTAACACTTTTTTTGTTAAACTTTCTTTTGGAAAATTAAAAGTTTGCGTTATATTTTTAATTACACCTACTATAAATACTCGCTCTCTTTTTTGCGGGACATCATATTTAGAAGCATCTAAACATTTATAACTAATATTATATAATTTATTTTTGTTTAATGTATCTATTATTTTTTCTATTGTTTTGCCTTCGTTGTGTGTTAGCAACCCTTTAACATTTTCTATCATAAATAATTTAGGTCTAACCAAATTTAAAATTTCAATAAATTTAATCATTAAATCTCCTCTTGGATCTTCAAGACCCTTTCTTAATCCTGCTTGTGAAAACGATTGACACGGCACTCCTCCTGTTAATAAATCAACTTTATTGATAAATGGAGAATAATCTATTTTATCCATAGATTCACATACAACATTTGCTTCCAGATGATTATGTTTTAATGTTTTACAACAATCTTTATTATTATCATTTAATAAAATTGGGGTAAATCCAGCTTTAATTAATCCGGTACTTAAACCACCGCCTCCGGCACATACCTCAATAAATGTATACTTAGAAATATCACTATTAGTATCATTCGTTTCGTTAGAAATTATTATGTTTTGAGGCTGGTATGTATTATTTGCTTCTTGTTTTGAATTTATAAGCTCTATTAATTGCGATTTATTTTTTGAACTACATTTTGTAATACTAAGTTCTTTACACCTTTCTAATAACTCTAATTTATTCATTTTTGATATATCGTTTTGTTCGCTCATAATACTACTGTAATATCTTTTATTATATTAAACTTATAATTAAAATCAATTTTTTATTTAAAAAGTAAGTATTATTATTAATAAAACTAGCAATATAATTACTAAATATGAGGACTAACTTGATTACATTTGGGAGCCACGGGAGTTATATTGATGCTGTCAATAGGTTAGTAAGACAGACGAATGCTCTGAATATATTTACAGAGGTCAAAGGATATACTGCGGAATACTTACAAGGTGATGAATATTTTATGAATAAACACTGTAGCTTTATTAATAACAATAGGCGCGGTTTTGGATATTGGATATGGAAGCCGTATATAATTAAACAGTGGATGGATAAAATGGAAGATGGCGATGTTCTATTTTATATAGATGTTGGCTGTGAATTGGGTATAGAAAACAGGGATAAATTAATTGAATGTATAGACCTTGTTAAAACTGTTAAAACAAATAAAATAATGGCTACGCATTCCGCGGGACAGATAGAGATTAAATGGTGTAAAAAGGATTTGATTGAGAAGCTCGGGATGGACGATGAAGACTTTTTGAATAGCACTCAAATACAATCGGGCATTATATTGCTATTGGTATGTCCGGAAACGCGCAAATTAGTTAATGAATGGTATGATATTTCTTGCGATTATCATAATATAGACGATTCTCCTTCCGTCTCAAAGAATTACGATAGTTTCGTAGAGCACCGACACGATCAATCAGTATTCAGTATGTTGGCTAAAAAATATAAATTAATTAGTGATAATATGCTATTAGAAGATGTCGTATATATATTTAGAAATAGAGGAGGCATATCAAGGCTGAAAGAATGGATATCTATCTATGGAACTTCTGCAAAAAAAAGTATGCAAATCCAATTCTAGGCGGGTTACAAAACAGATATAAGAATTAGTTATATTATATATAATATGGGAGCAATTCCTCTCATACACATACAGCTATCGCAGCTATCGCAGCTCTCGTAGCTTAATCGGTTAAAGCGTTGGTCTTATGAGCCAAAGATTGGGAGTTCAAGTCTCCCCGAGAGCACCTTTATTTTTATTGATTATTATAACTTCGTAAAATGGTCATAATAGTAAAAAATGATATAGTATATTCAATATATTCTTACAATCAATATGGTATATATTTACATTCTAAAGCTGAAACAAGGTAAATATTATGTTGGTAAAACATCAAACCCTAATTTTCGCATAGAAAGTCATTTTAATTCAGAAGGCGCAGAATGGACTAAAATGTATAAGCCCGAAAAATTATTAGAGATTATAGATGGAGACGATTACGATGAAGATAAATATACAAATATGTATATGGATAAATACGGAATTGATAATGTAAGAGGTGGTTCATACACATCTATAATATTAGATAAAGAAACAAAAAACCATCTTGTTAAAAATAGTAATAGCACAAATGATAGATGTTTCAAATGCGGTAAGGAAGGGCATTTTGCGAGTAATTGTAAAGAAGATAAAGATGATAGTAGCGATAATGAAGATAATGTCGTATGGTGCTGCGAATATTGTGATAAAGAATTTGAAGATGAAAAAAAATGCGAATATCACGAAAGATATTGTAAAAAGAAAAGCAACCAAAATAAAGGCAATTTGTGTTTCAAATGCGGCAAGGAAGGGCATTATGCAAGCAATTGTTGGTCTCGCAAATCATCTGTGGCAAAATCTTCAAAAAAATGCGATATATGCGGAAATTATGGACATTATGAAGTTAATTGTTATCAATTTTAAAGTAATATATTTACACTATTGAAGATTTAAAATGAGACAAAAAATTATAAAAATAGAACAGAATTATTCAGTAATAATATTAAAATTATTTTAGAAGAAGGGTTATATATGTTCCATTTTTAAATTTAAATTTTAAAAAATGATAAAATTTTTATACAAAAATATATATTCAAAAACATAAGATGACAGAAACCATTCGAGTTCCAGATATTGATAATTACACATTAGAAATTGTCGAAGGAGTGCTTATACTTACTCCTAAAACTCAATATATTACAAAAGAAGAATTACAACGTACTGACTTTACACACTCATCAATAATAAAGTGTGATATCAAAGACAATGAAGGTAATACTATATCAAATAATAAAATAGAATACAAACAAATTTTAGTTGATATATGGGCGTCTATGCCTGCATCAAAATTATTACAAACTACAACATTCAATTTTAAATTAACAAACGAAAAGAAAAATAAAGGGTTTAATTGGTGTGAACCAATAAAAATGTCAGTTGTTAATAAAGATGCTAAAGGATCAATGAAAGAAATATTGAATATGCTCAATGTTAATAATTACAATATCAAAATATCAATACAATTAGATAAGGGCAGAGTAATTTATTACAAAAATAATCTAAACTAAAACTATTAAATAGATACATTTTGTCTCATTCTAAATCTTCAATGGTGTAAATCTTTGCGAATTATATGTATATCAGTTGAAAACAGATATAAGAATTAGGCGTATTATATATATAATATGGGAGCAATTACTCTCATATACATACAGCTATCTCAGCTCTCGTAGCTTAATCGGTTAAAGCGTTGGTCTTATGAGCCAAAGATTGGGAGTTCAAGTCTCCCCGAGAGCACTTTTATTTTTATTGATTATTATAGTTACTATAATACCTATTATAAACACACAAGAACTCCTTTATGAATTTAAATAAATAATCGCGTCCAGTTTCTTTTCTATAGAAAGCATCCTATTTTCTAATGATATAATCTTATCATATAAGATTTCAATATTAACCTTAGTTTTTATTTCAGAATCATTAATTTCTTTTTTATCGATATATTTTAATATATTACTTTCATTAGAGTCTTTAATTTTCACTTTATTAATATATTTTAGAACTAAATCATTTTCAATATTATATTCTAATGATAATTCTTCTATAGTTTTAGATTTATCCTTGTATTGTAAATATAATACATTACATATTACACGCGACTTTACACCTCCAATAGTTCTTTTATGATTTAATGCTATTTCTTCATATGACTTTTTATCAATAAGTTCTTTCATTAATTCTTCATCTTCTTCAACAGACCATTTTGCTCCAATTCTTGATGTTTCTTCATTTTTTCGCAAATTAGCCATTTCTGTAAACATTTTATTTGCTTAATATAAAATAGATATAATCAATTTTTAATTAAGGAAACAGATATAAGAATTAGGTATATTATATATAATATGGGAGCAATTACTCTCATATACATACAGCTATCTCAGCTCTCGTAGCTTAATCGGTTAAAGCGTTGGTCTTATGAGCCAAAGATTGGGAGTTCAAGTCTCCCGAGAGCACCTTTATTTTTATTGCTTATTATAACTGCTTAAAAAGTTATAATAGATTACATAAATCTCATATAAATATATTTTGAAATATAAATATAAATGAACAAAATTGCCTTTATATTTTTGATATATAATGTTATAAATCACGAAGAATTATGGCATATGTTTTTTAGCAATATAGATAAGAGCAAGTACAGCATATATATACATTATAAATACGATGAGCGCTTGGAGTATTTAGAAGAGTTCAAGGTAGCAAAAAATATACCTACAAAATATGCAGATATTTCAATTGTAAAGGCGCAAAATTATATGTTATCTGAGGCATTAAAGGATAAAAATAATACGCATTTTATATTCTTATCCGGTTCTTGTATTCCTCTAAAACCTTTTGAATATATCTATGATAATTTAGAAGAAAGGTATTCATATTTTCACATAGCTAATCCCGAGGAATGTCTGCCGGATTGTATCGCGGCACTAACATATATAGATATGAAATATTTGTACAAGGCTTCGCAATGGTGTATATTGAATAGAAAACATAGCGAATTGCTCGTAAATAACACGGAATATTTGCTATGGTTTAAGAGTGCTTATGCAGCAGATGAATTATGCTATATAACCTATCTATCCTATACTTACGGAGATAGACTCGGTGAAGAGATTAAAGCTACTTCATATAATTCACCTCCCGAAATTGCTACGACATTTGCGAATTGGGAAGGAATGGATTATAAATATGCCACGAATAGAGAATTAAAAAATTATATACATATAACACAAGCAGAATTGCTTCATTTATTAAAAAGTCCTGCTTTTTTCGGGCGCAAGTTTAAGCCCATAGCGGCTCAATCAATTAACAAGGATTTTTATTTAGATTATGTAGTCAAAAATGTCAAGAGTAAGATTTTCTATTAAGCCATACTATCATCTTCCCCGCTGCCCTCATATTTTCTCTTTTGTCCAATTGAAAGCGGAATATAATTCTTATAAAAGAATACATATTTATCAGGAATATCCTTAAAATTATTATATTTATTCAATATAATTTCACCAGCTCTTTGATAAAGCGTGTTTGTATTATCGCTATTCATGTCTATGCTATTATATATATATGATATAATCAATTTTTCTTTTATGTAGGTGTAATATAAAAATTACATACCTAACACATTATATTAGATAAGGTTTTTCTCTACATTTTTCATAATGATTTGGCATCACACATTAGTTGTTCCTTACAATTCTCCTCGCTAAACTCTATATACCTGTGATAACTGCCAAGACACCTAAACCTATAAAAGCACCTATAGGTATTATTTTATTATATTCTTTACCTTTTTTTCTATTATCTTCAATTAGTTTAGTTAATCTTTTAATTTCTTCTTTTTCCCTTTGAACTTTTTCTTTTTCCTTTATTTCAGGATGGATATATTGATAGTAGTTTATTATATCCATATCATATACCGATTTCAATTCTGCTTCAACCTTCCTAATAATTAGCCGCTCTTCATTGGATAATTTATTAAATGCTTCTTCATATGCTTTTTTTTCCTCGCGTTTTTTTGCATTTCTTGTAAATGTTTTAACATATTTTTATTATATTCCATATTTTCTTCTTCAATAGCGGTTGTTTCGTTCAAGTGTCTTTTGATTCAATAGTATAATTAAAATAATGATATAATCAAATTTTATTAGTATAATATGCATTATAGAACATATTAAATAAAAAATACATAATATATATTCTTTATCAATTATAATACATAATGCATACATAATGCTCGCTCCATTATCTCGGCATTATGTATTATTTTTTTATTATCTACAATGTGTTTTTCTTCTTCAATTTTAGCATTATTTATTTTTATTTCAACATCATTAATAATTTTCTTCTCTTCGTTAGACAATTTATTAAATGCATATTTGTATGCTTCTTTTTCCTGTTGTATTTTATAGTATTCTTGTTGTTCAGGCGATAGTTTTTTATATTCCATATTTTCTTCTTTAATAGCGGTTGTTTCGTTCAAGTGGCTTTTGATTCAATAGTATAATTAAAATAATGATATAATCAATTTTTATTAGTATAATATGCATTATAGAACATATTAAATAAAAAATATATACCTAACTATCCTAACTATCCTAACTATCCTAAGACATATCTATATTAGACGAGGTTCTTTTCTAATTTTTTCATAATGGTGTTAGCATCTTGATTAAGTCCTTCAATATAATTCTCCTCGCTAAACTCTAAATACCTATGATGACAATAGGAACAGATACGCAAATTTTTAAGAACAAGCGTCTGTGTATTATTGATAGGATAGCAGAACTTAGAATATTTACCTCCAGAATATGGCTTGAAACAATGAATTTCTTTTACATTATTAACGCCATTATTCTGTGAAGTATAGATAGACGGACTGGACTCTTCCATAGAGTCATTGCAGGGTCCGGGACAAAACTTAACATTTGAAAGATCAACCGATATAATATCGCCATTATATTCAAAGATTTGCTTTGCGGTAGTTGTGGTAGCTGCGGTAGCTGTGGTAGCTGTGGTAGCTGTTGTGGTCATTATTCTCTTGCTGTTTGCTGGCTTGCTGACTGGCTTGCTTGTTGTTGACTGGCTCTCAATCTATTTGGTGGGCAAGTAATATTCTTATATGTCTCATCAATTTTTATAGAATAAGTGTGTTTTTAGAACATTTTTTAAGGCTAATATCTGCGTGTTTTTTGGAGACGACGAAGATTACTTTGAATTACTAAATAAATGGGTCATTTCCTAAGTACGCCCCTATGGCTTATCTAATAATTTCTAATGATTAGCTCATTTGTCTTTGAACCCGGATTTTTTGAATTAATAGACCTTTTGCATACTAAAGTTTCTATGGTATAATTATATTCATTCGCAGAAAAGATATTGCGAATTATTTCTACATCTGAATTACTCATAGCCATTTTTATGTTTTTTTCCTTTAATGTATGTATTATAGCAAATAGCTCGTTATGATTAGCAATATCAAAGCCGCCCTTTGTATATCCTACAAATGATGTATTTTTTTCTGGAACATATGGCGGGTCTAGATATAGAAAATCCCCATCTTCAATATTTATCATAGATTCTCTAAAATCGCTACATTTAAATATAACGTCTTTGATTAGGTCGTGTATAATATCCAAGTGATTTTTGTTAATAATTTCAGGATTTTTATAATTTCCATATGGAACGTTGAATCCATTTGGGCCAACCCTAAATATGCCTCTGAAACAAGTTTTATTTAAGAATATAAGCATAGCAGAACCAATTACATCATTTTTCTCAGCAGCGCTTAAACTATTATATTTATTTCTAATCCAATAATAATAGTTCTCTTTTGCCTCTTTGGCCTCATCTATATTAGCAGCTTTTCTATTTATATTTATGCTTTCGCCGCATTCGCCGCTTTCGCCGAAGTCATCAACGAGATGCTTAAGAGCAGCATATAATTCATTATGTTTTGATTGAATATTTTTATAAATATTAATGAGTGGTTCATTTAAATCGTACGCATATATATTACCTCTTATTTTTATGATGTCTTTTTTGGCATATGATAATAAAGCTAATAATACGCTGCCTCCTCCTAAAAATATTTCCCTATAATTATTTATATCTACAGGAAAATTGGCAATAACTTTGTCAATTATTTGCGTTTTACCTCCCACCCATTTTATAATAGGTTTCACGACTACCAATTTATCACCTATAATATCGCTAACGGTACCTACAGTACCTACAGTACCTACAGCATCATTAGAATCGCTCATAATAATTATAAAATATAACTATATATATATTATCAATTTTTATATAAAGGGAAAAATAAATAAAAAATTGACAATTGACAATTATAATAATATAATATACAATATAGACAATAGACGATGATGAGCTCTGCGAACTTTCAAGATTGGGAACCTGTTGTATTGAAGAAGACCACTGTACATAAACAAATCAATACTCAAAATCAGCCAGGATTTAAGGAGTATATCAAGCTAGTTGAAGATGATATCCCTAAGTTGAATAAGATTACTCGCGAATATGCACAGGCTATCGTAGATGGACGCAAAGCACTCAATATCACTCAAAAAGAGTTGGCGCAAAAAATGTGTGTAAAAGATAACATCATTAAAGAATATGAAAATTGTAGCGTAGTCAATTTCAACCTACAATTCTACAAAAGGATTCTCAAAGCTCTCAATATCAACCCAAAAACCGTTTGTTAATAGTAATAATGATATTAAAAGTTAAAAATAATTATATAATATACATTAGATTATCTGAGATTACATTAGGGTTTGCTTTATCTCTGGCAAGTTGAAAGTAGAAATCCATTTTCCTTCTACCTCACACATACACTCTTTCCAAGCATTATTTTCAGAAGTACGGTCGGGTCTTTCTAATTGATAATGTGATTTAGTAAAATGATACAATTTTTTATATATTTTTTCATTATATATTATTCCATTCTTAGATGAATCATAAACACCAACCCAAGCTTTATTGATACCAATAGTATGAGAAATGCGTTGTCCATCCATAAAACATTTTGCCATATCACGGCATCCGCGGGGCTCTACAATCTTATCAGGATTTATTCTTATAAACAATTCTTCATCTTCATCTTCTTCTCCGTCTTCTTCATCCTCTTTACGGGGTTCTTCCCACATTTCACCATCCATCAAATCAAAGAACATAAGAACTTCTTCGGGCGAAACCTGAAAGAACTCTCTTTTAGGATTAACTCTAATAGTATATTGTTCAAGAAGCTTATGAAGTGTTTTTTCTTTTTGATAAGGATTACTGACCTTTTTAGCAAACTCTATTTTGTAAGGCGCAGGAGGTCTCCAAGTATCCGCGACATTAGCTTCTTTCAATCTAACATCGGGAGTTCTCATAGTCATACCAATCTTTAGACTTTTCAATTCGGGATTTGAGAAACAGTAGATAAATCCGTATTCCATTTTAGAGCTTTTCTCAAGATTAAAATCTATCTCTTGCGTTTTACTCAGTCTTTAGGGTTATAGGAGGTATAAAAAATAAACGCAAATCATTTTTACTCTAATATTATAAATTATAGACCATTTTTATTCTATCTGATTTTATCTGTATTTCGCCCAAATGTTTCCTAATAAGTTCTTGCCTAATACTATTACCTCGCCATTCTCTATTTTGGCTCTCCCTTCCCAAGGCCTCGTTTTTTCTAATTTTTCGTCGCTACATCTCATAGCCGGATGTATCAAAATCTTATTTCCGCTTTTTAGCAAATCTTCTCTTACTTCTTCATAATTTGCCGATTTCCAATTACATATGCTATGTTGAACATCTATACTAATTGAATGCCATTTTTCTAATTCATCACAGCTTAATAGTAGCCCCTTCTTACCTCCCATTTTCTTCGCATAGGCGCTCGTTTTATATCGCAAAGGCTTCATAAATGTCTTACCATAATCTATAAGCTCAGCCTTTCTATTTTTATCATCGCATAATTCTCCAAGTCTAGTATATTTTTCTCCTTGAAAACAATGCTCGCCACTTTCATACACTCTTTCATTATTATCCGCCATAATTACTACATCTTTTTCCCAAAAATTACTCAGAGTTCTATATTCTTTCTTGGCTGAAAAGAAAGTTATAACATAATTATTAAGAAGAGTTTTGCTCATAGCTTTTATCGGCTGTAATAAAATAATGTAGTTGTATTGAGTCAATTTTTGGCTTTATGCCTTGTGTTCGCTCAGCCTAATCGGAATCGCTTGATGTTTCCGAGGATGAATCGCCTGAGCTGTCGGAGTTATCTACGGAACCCCCGCTGGTGTAAGGTTCAAACCCGGAACTCATAGGTTCGCTTGTATTTTTTAAAATATGCGGATCAACCAATGTCTTTTTAGAAATATTGTTAAGTTTGCTGTAATCATTATCGGTAATACCTATCATAGATAGAATATCTGTGTTTTCGTCCATAGATAAATAAATAAGCGTCATAGAAAACACGAATATAATGGCAAATACTACAAGATTGTTGGTTGTAAGTAAATCAGCTGATATATCATATTTTTTATTAGGATTTTCCGATTCCTCGTTATTTATATTTATATAATGATAAATACTAAATAATATTACAGAAATACAGGAAGCGTATAATATTAATATATACATTATCTATTTATTTTTTTTATAATTCTTATACGAAATATTACGCACCGCGAGCAATTTATTTTTCCTTAAAACATTTATTGATGTAATCAAGGATGCTCTTTGGCTCTTTGAACTTGGTGACAACTCCCTTTTTATCCTTTTCAATCGCCTTCAATTTAAGTTTAAACCCCTTTATATCCTCCTTGTTAATTTTTTTGTCAAGCTTAAGTATTTTCTCATTAATTTCTTCAATCTCATTGTTAAGATTGCCTAATTTATCTTCCAAGCTTGAAGTGCTAATATCAATATTACATATAATATCATTCATTACAGGATATGCAAACTGGCTTTTGTCATTGCTCCTGTCTATATAACTTATTAAGCCTGCGATGTTATTCATTATATCTAATATTTTATTATCGTTAATTATACCGTTATCATTACAGTATTTTGTTTTAAAATCCTCAAAGTTTTCAGGCATTCTTTCGTCATTTTCCAATAACAGATTGAGTATCTTGATAGAACTCATAGGGTCTTCGGTAATAGGCGTAGCAGACATAAGAATTAATCGGAGCGAGTTCTTTCCGGAAACGGAATAAGAACGCTGAATCATATCCTGAAGTACGGCAGGATTGGGTTTTTCTACGGCCGACAAAGAATTGCTATATATCTTGTGAATCTCGTCTATTATTATTAGCGTCTTCTTGAATGGGTCTTCCTTCCCATTAATTTTGACCATCTTATCATAAAACTTATTTTTCCCCTTAATCATATTAGTAAATTGCTTGTATGATATAGGTTGTATCCAGCTATCTCCTAACAATTCTAATCTTTTAGCTTTAAGCTTGGGAATATCCTTGATTTCGCCGCTCTTCAACTTCTCTTGTATTATTACATTGCATATATTGTCAAACATATTCTTCCATATATCTTCTTTCAGTGTATGTCGCGTAACCCATAATATAGTATAGCCCTCCTTATTAAATGTATTGGTAGCCGTAGCGATAGCCGTACAAGTTTTCCCAGAGCCTACGCTGTGATACAAGAAGATGCCCTTGTATGGCGATTGTGGCGTGAGATATTTTTGGACAAATAATTGCGTGTTAGAAAAGGATACAATCTTATTTTTCTCGGCCTTCTCGTCATCCTTCTTTAAGTCGGCTATACATTTATTTTGAATAATAGGAATATCCCAATAATATTTCTTATAATTTTTAAAGATATATTTATTTAAATCTATGATATTCAGCTTAGTTTCAGGGGGTTTCTCTTTCTGTCTGTATTCTTTCATATTCTCGTTGATATATTTGTATATTTGTATGTAATTCTCACTATTTATTTTGTTAGCCCGCGATATCTCTTCTAATTTATCTTGCAATTTGTTGCCGTGTTTCTTAAAGAACACTTGTTTATTCTTCCATATTTCGTTAATTGCATCACAATAATCTTTGCGCCTATTTATATGCTGGCATAAATCTGTTTTTGGAAATTTCTTATTAAAAGCTTTGATTAATATAGAGTCTTCAATATTAAATCGGATTTTTTTCTTAAAGACGCCTTCCCACGATTTATTATCATTTTCGTCTGAATTTGACTTTTTAAAATTCTGCAATTGTTTTACATATTCTATTTTAATAACGTGAAGAGCAGCAGTAATTAGTAAATTGTCTGGATTAAAGTCGCCTGTATTATATTCAAGGATGCCTTTGCAATTATTTTTACAATCAATAATATCAATATCATTTCTATAAGTCCCGCGAATATTATTAATTTTAATAATGCTCTTGTTATTTCCAAAACCTGTATTATTTTTAATGTGATTTAAAAATCTATTATTTTTCGTTGAAATAATATGGATATTTTCAGTGAGTGGCAAATCTACTGCGGAGGCTATCATAATATCCTCCAATTCCGCTACAAAGTTTAGGATACTTATATTCTCATTGCTATGTTTAATAAATAAATCGTGCACCGTCATATTATCATCGTATTTTATATTGTATCTGTAAATATTTAGAGACCATCCTACATTAGGCATAAAAGGTAGTCCTGATTGTCCACAGTATCGCGTGCCTCTTCCAATTACTTGTGTATTTTCTGCTTTCGTTATTAGAGGCTCCAAGATATGCATGTATTTTATATCAAATACATCAATGCCCTCCTTAAATCCCGAATCTAATATTAGAAAACGCATATTTTTACCATAAACATTTCCTTTTTCCCCTGTTTCGCGATTATTCATAACAGCCATCATATTTTTTTTTAGACCTACACTCAAAGGCTTCTTATTAACTACGGATTTTGTCAATAGGCCGAATGTATTGTAATTATCTTCGTCTTTATAATTGGTTTTTATAACACCGTTATTATAAACAGGTTTAAAATTGTTAGCTATCATAACAGATGCTACCATTTTTGCACCATTACTGCCATCAACATCACTGTATATAATGTGTTTATAATATTTGCCATCTGCTGCCATATCCTTCTCGTCAAGCTCTTTGATTTTGTTCAACATATAATTAATTTTAGGTGACATAAATGCTATATCTTTTAAAACATTTTCTTTATTAAACTTGTTGGAATCAAACTTATATTCAGGCTTAACGTGCGCCCATGTACTTGTATTACGAATACATAAGGCTTTCTTGGGTATATTGTTATTCATAATTCTATAATAAATAAATATAATAAATAAATATTCGTAAATAAGGTATAAACATATAACTATATTATAATATATACTTTAGCAAGTTTCGCATTTTCATAAGTAATAGAATAATGAGGACTGAATTAACCATGAAGCCTTTGAGGGATATTATAGATAATTATCAAATACCGGAGTTGCAGAGGTTAGTTGATAACGGACATATTATAAATATGGTAGAAGACCAAAAGAGCGAATATGATAAATATAAGTCTTTTTCTATGCTACAGAGTTTCACGATTGCCTATATTGTTGAAGAGAAGAAGGGGTATATTTTAGACGGACAGCATAGAGTTGAGGCTTACTCGCGATTAAAGAGTGAAGGATATGATATTGATAATATCCTCGTGCCGATTGTAAAATATAATGTCGGGAGCATAGAGGAGGTTAATGAATATTTCAAGAAAATCAATAAACATTCTCCAATAAAACCCATATTAAACCTGGTAGCCGTAGAAAAAATAATTTTACAATGTTTAGTAGATAGATTTACAACTAACTATTTTAAAGGGGATTATTCTGATAGTATTGTAGGGAATGTTGAAAAAAACTATCAGTGCCCTCATATATCTCTGAATGATTTAGGGAAGCATATAAAGGCGAGGAATATCGTAGAAAAACTCGGAAATAGCAATAAAACCGAGAAAGATTTGTTTAATTATATATTAGGTGTTAATGATTATCTTGAAAGCATCTCGGCGCATCAGTTAGACCCGACATACACTAAAAGATTTGAGAAATGTAAAAATAAAAAGGAGAAGGAGCGATGTAATAACGCGTGTTATTTGGGAGTTTTCAAAAATTACGAGTGGCTTGATTTGGCTCTACACGCTTTAATCAATTCGCTTGATATTGACAATATAGGGATGCGATTTTTTCAAGATGTCTTGGTTAAAAATGATAGAAAGACGATTCCTTATGAACTCAAAAAAAGGGTATGGCATAAATATAATAATAATGATATGAACGGGAAATGCTATGTGTGTGATAAGAAACTTGAAATTAAAGATATGGAATGTGGACATATAATAGCTCATGCCTTAGGTGGAGAGATGACATTGAATAATTTACAACCGACTTGTAAAACTTGCAATCGCGATATGGGAGTTATGAATCTCAACGAATATAAACGGCTTTTCAAATAGATACTTATAATACTTAAGAATAAATAAAAATTGATTATTATTTTTAACACAATTATTATCATAATAAATGCTAGTAATTTTCAAAATCTCAAGTATTCTATTGTTGGCTATCTTCTATTCCTTCACGATCTCCAAAGTGTTCTCTTTCAGTAGCCGGCCGAATATTATGAGATGCCCCAGTTATCCTAATATGAATAGCATATACAATTATACATACAGCTTTCAAAATATAGACGCTGTAATGTGTAGTAATTATAAATATATCATTAATGATAAAAAAAAACGCAATATATATCTAAGGCTACGAGAGAATATGGTAAATAGAAATGTATATTTGTAATGTATATTTGTTGCATATTGTTATATATATCTTATATAAATAAGATTAGTATTAAATAGATATTATTTTTTATTTTTTAGAGCGTATATATCTTCATAATACTTGATTCAATAATATAACATTTACTATGAATGAACTTTTATGTATCAAGTAATTGTATCTATTAGCAGGTTGCTATGCGTCTCTCTCCTGATATTTAATAAATCCTCTAACCTTTTTAATCTCAATTCTTTATCATTATTCATTTTAATTAATTTTTTCGCTGCACCATATAATGCATAGTTTATTTGTCCTATGTCTATCGAAAGCATATCTGGAATATTTAATTCATCGCTATTATAACTATTTGTAAATACTGACTTTGGAAATATATCTTCTATTTCCTGTGCTATAAATCCTAATTGATTAGTATCCTGATTACCAGTCTTAAACTCTTTAATATAATTAAAGCTATTTAATTCCAGTTTATCTATATTTTCATAGCATTTGTCATATGATGCAATTTCTATGTTTTCTTTTATCCTTCTGTCTGATGTTTGTGTCCATGTTAATGAATTATTGAAATTATAAATAGCACCATTTGTTCCTAACATTTTAATATAGTCGCTATCAATTCCATTAATTGAAGATTTCACAAAAAAATCCCCATCATAGTTACCTATTTTAAAATCGCTATATGCATCATCTACATCCCCTTTTCTCAATTCTATGACAGAACTTCCTGGTCCAATATTATTAATATTTAAAGACGTGCTACCAGAAATATTATTATAAATATGTAGTCTACTTTGTGGATTTGTTGTACCTATTCCAACATTTAAAGTATTGGTATTGTATATATTATTTCCTGATGTACCCCATTGAGCAATTCCGCCAGTATAAGATATAACACCTGTATTTATAGCTATTGTAGTTCCATCAACTTTAACACTGCCTATAATAGTGTCTGATGCTGTTGGTAATGTATAAGGCGTATGAGTAGATAAAATACCATTTGCATCTATTGATAAATTATTGCCTACTTTAATACCTCCTATAACAGAAGATGATGCTGTTGGTAATGTATAAGGTGTATGAGTAGATAAAACACCTCCTGTTATCGATAAATTATTACCAACTCTAATGCCTCCAATAAAAGTAGAATATATGACAGCGCGATATCTAATAATAACTATACCTGAACCGCCAGCTACCCCATTATTATTCGTCGCCCAGTGTCCACCACCTCCACCTCCTCCGCCACTATTTGCAGTACCTGCAACTTGATAGACCAGATATGCCCCTCCATTGCCACCGTTGTCAACACCAGAACCACCCGTACCACCCGACCAAGTACCGCCTCCTCCTCCACCACCATAAGTAGAAACAGTTCCTATAATCGTGCTTGATAATCCAGAACCACCATTACCAGCACCAGAATCTGAAGCATCCAAACCATTTCCTACTGCACCTCCGCCACCACCTCCTTTATTTTGTGAATTGTTACTTCCGCCATTTCCACTTACACTATTTCCAGTACCTCCGCTATTACCTCCACCTATACCGCCAGCACCACCACCACCACCACCTCCGCTTGAATAATTGCCATCAATAACACTACCGGCAGTCGGTGTTGTTCCAGGTGTTTGATTATACGACCCTCCTCCTCCGCCTCCAGCAGCAAATAAACTAATAAATGACGCATTTGTAGATGTAATTGAAGACGTATAACCATCCCCTCCTCTATTATAGTCACCAATACCACCATTTCCACCATTACCAACAAATACAACATAATTCCCAGAAGGTAAAGTTACATTTGTTTTATATATAACATCTCCCCCCCCACCTCCACCTCCATAATTCCCTCCACCGCCCCCACCACCAACAATTAATATATCACAATTAATGCCTCCGTTAGGAACTGTAAATGTATAATTTATATCTGTTGTTGTAAAAATCATATACCTTTCATTTGTGCCTATTGGCTCATGTGTACTTGGACTATTATCAGAAAAGGTTGCAGTAAAGGCTATTGTTGCAGTTGGTGCTGTTGGTAATGTATACGGAGGAGGGGCAGATAAAATACCACTTGCGTCTATTGATAAATTACTACCAACTTTAACACCTCCTATAATAGACACTGATGATGTTGGTAATGTATAAGGAGTTGGAGCAGATAAAATACCACTTGCGTCTATTGATAAATTACTACCAACTTTGACCCCTCCTATAACATATTCTGATGATGTTGGTAATGTATAAGGAGTTGGAGCAGATAAAATACCATTTGCGTCTATTGATAAATTATTACCAACTTTAACACCTCCGATAACAGAAGATGATGATGTTGGTAATGTATAAGGAGTTGGAGCAGATAAAATACCACTCGCGTCTATTGATAAATTACTGCCAACTTTGACCCCGCCTATAACAGAAGATGATGCTGTTGGTAATGTATATGGAACATGTGTAGATAAAAAACCATTTGCGTCTATTGATAAATTAGTACCAACTTTGACCCCTCCAATAACAGAAGATGATGCTGTTGGTAATGTATATGGAACATGTGTAGATAAAAAACCATTTGCATCTATTGATAAATTATTACCAACTCTAACGCCACCTATAACAGTATCTGACGCTGTTGGTAATATATATAGAGTAGGTATGGGAGTAGATAAAATACCATTTGCGTCTATTGATAAATTATTACCAACTCTAACCCCTCCCATAACAGCACCTGATGCTATTGGTAATGTATAAGAAGGAGTAGATAAAAAACCATTTGCGTCTATTGATAAATTACTACCTACTCTAATACCTCCTATAACAGAAGATGATGCTATTGGTAATGTATATGTATTATTAATTTTAAAATCAGCATCTATTGAAATATTAGTACCTGCTGAAAGCTTGTGATCTAAATTACTATAACCAAAATTAGCATTATTAATTTTATATTTAGAATTTAATGGAATATTAATATTACCACTGACTTCTAATCTATTATCGAGAATACTGTTAATATCAACACCAATACCAACCTTTTGATTTTTAAAAATTAATGCTTTATAAGGATTTATTGTACCTTTATTTTCTTTATAATTAATATTACTATTTCCTAAAACAATAGGCATAATTACTTTAATAGTTGTGGCTTTATATAAAAAATTATAATAATAAAAAATAAGTAGTATTTTCATTTTTATATAAGTATTGTATGTACTTTATGTCGGTTATATATTAAAAGATTGAATTCATTCCTTCAAAATTGCAAGTATCTTGCTCAATATTTAATAAATCCTCTAACCTTTTTAACCTCATTTCTTCATTATTATTAATTTTCATTAATTTCTTAACAGCACCATATAGTGTATAGTTTATTTGCCCTATGTCTATCGAATGCATATCTGGAATATTTAATTCATCGCTATTATAACTATTTGTAAATACTGACTTTGGAAATATATCTTCTATTTCCTGTGCTATAAACCCTAATTGTTTAGTATCCTTGTTACCAGTCTTAAACTCTTTAATATAATTAAAGCGCTTTAACTCTAATTTATCTACATTTTCATAGCATTTGTCATAAGAAGCAATCTTTATGTTTTCTTTTATCCTTCTATCTGATGTTTGTGTCCATGTTAATGAATTATTGAAATTATAAATAGCACCATTTGTTCCTAACATTTTAATATAGTCGCTATCAATTCCATTAATTGAAGATTTCACAAAAAAATCCCCATCATAGTTACCTATTTTAAAATCTCTATTGGCGTCACTTGAAGTCCCTCTTATTAAGTCTATTGTAGAATCAGTTACTGATATGAGAGTACGATATCTAATTATAACTATACCTGAACCGCCGGCTGCTCCAATTCCTTGGTCGTTATAAAAATATCCACCACCTCCACCTCCTCCGCCACTATTTGCAGTACCTGCTACTGGATAGATGCCATCCTGCCCCCCGTACCCCGCAGGCAACCACCCCCCATTCCCACCTCCGTCAACACCAGAACCGCCAGTACCACCTGAAAAAGTACCACCTCCTCCTCCACCACCATAAGTAGAAACAGTTCCAATAATAGAGTTTGATAATCCAGAACCACCATTACCAGCACCAGAATCTGAAGCATTTAAACCATTCCCTACTGCACCTCCGCCACCACCTCCTTTATTTTGTGCATTGTTATTCCCACCATCTCCACTTACACTATTTCCAGTACCTCCGCTATTACCTTCATCTAAACCACCACCACCACCACCACCACCACCTCCACTTGAATAATTTCCATTAATAACACTACCTGTTGTTGGTGTTGTTCCTGATGTTTGATTATATCCTCCTCCTCCACCACCACCAGCAGCAAATAGACTAATAAATGATGCATTTGTAGATGTAATTGAAGACGTAGAACCATTTCCTCCTCTATTATATACAGCACCTTGACTGCCGCCATAGCCACCATTACCAACAAATACAACACAATTCCCCACAGGTAAAGTTACATTTGTTTTATATATAACATCACCACCACCACCGCCACCTCCATACATCCCGCCACCACCACCACCACCAACAATTAATATATCACAATTAATGCCTCCGTTAGGAACTGTAAATGTATAATTTATATCTGTTGTTGTAAAAATCATATACCTTTCATTTGTGCCTATTGGCTCATGTGTACTTGGACTATTATCAGAAAAAGTAATAACTGAATCGCCAACACCAAAATTATTTTGAATTATTAAACTACAAGTACTATTATTTTCTTCTAAAATATGTAGTTTACTTTGTGGATTAGATGTACCTATTCCAACATTTAAAGTATTGATGTTGTATATATTATTTCCCAATGTACCCCATTGAGCAATTCCGCCAGTATAAGATATAACACCTGCATTTATAGCTATTGTAGTTCCATCAACTTTAACACCTCCTAAAACAGAAGTAGATGCTGTCGGTAATGTATAAGGAGAAGGAGCAGATAAAACACCGTCGGTTATTGATAAATTATTGCCAACTTTAATACCTCCTAAAACAGAAGAAGATGCTGTTGGTAATGTATAAGGAGAAGGAGTAGATAAAATACCGCTCGCGTCTATTGATAAATTATTACCAACTTTAACACCTCCAATAACAGTGTCTGATGCTATTGGTAATATATACGGTGTAGAAGCAGATAAAATACCGTTTGCGTCTATTGATAAATTACTACCAACTCTAACCCCGCCTAAAACAGCACCTGATGCTGTTGGTAATGTATATGGATTAAGGGCATATAAAATACCACTTATTATTGATAAATTATTACCAACTCTAACACCTCCTATAACAGCGTATGATGCTGTCGGTAATGTATATGGTGTAGGGGTAGACAAAATACCACTTATGATTGATAAATTACTACCAACTCTAATACCTCCTATTGCAGAAGATGATGCTGTCGGTAATGTATATGGAGTGGGAGCAGATAAAACACCTCCTGTTATTGATAAATTAGCACCTACTCTAATACCTGCAATAACAGCGTCTGATGCTATTGGTAATGTATACGGAGGAGGGGCAGATAAAATACCTCCCGCTATTGATAAATTATTACCAACTCTAATGCCTCCTAAAACAAGAGATGATGATGTTGGTAATGTATACGGAGGAGGGGCAGATAAAACACCGTCAGCTATTGATAAATTACTACCAACTCTAATACCTCCTAAAACAGATACCGATGATGTTGGTAATGTATACGGAGTTGGTGCAGATAAAATATCACCGATGATTGATAAATTACTACCAACTCTAACACCTCCTATAACAGTCGATGATGCCGTTGGTAATGTATAAGGAGTTGGAGCAGATAAAATACCATTTGCGTCTATTGATAAATTATTACCAACTTTAACACCTCCGATAACAGAAGATGATGATGTTGGTAATGTATATGTATTATTAATTTTAAAATCAGCACCTATTGAAATATTAGTACCTGCTAAAAGTTTATGATCTAAATTACTGTAACCGAAATTAGCATTATTAATTTTATATTTAGAATTTGAAGGAATATTAATATCTCCATTAACTTCTAAGCTATTATTGAGAATACTGTTAATGTCAACACCAATACCAACTTTTTGATTTTTAAAAAGTAATGCATTATAATGATTTATAGAATCTTTAGTTTCCTTATAACTAATATTACTATTTCCTAAAACAATAGGCATAATTACTTTAATAGTTGTGGCTTTATATATAAAAATTATAATAAATATATAGGTTGTAGTTTATTTTTGCAATGTATTACAATAACTTCTTAGTAATTTTAGAACTTACAATTTAATTCATGTTTTCAATTTCTTGAAGATAGCTAGTGTCTTGTTCAATATTTAATAAATCCTCTAATCTTTTTAATCTCAAATCTTTATCATTTTTAATTTCAATTAATTTCTTAACTGCACCATACAATGTATAGTTTATTTGTCCTATGTCTATTGAATGCATATCTGGAATATTTAATTCATCTCTATTATAACTATTAGTAAATACTGACGTTGGAAATATATCTTTTATTTCCTGTGCAATAAACCCTAATTGTTTAGTATCCTTGTTACCAGTCTTAAACTCTTTAATATAATTAAAGCGCTTTAACTCTAATTTATCTACATTTTCATAGCATTTGTCATAAGAAGCTCCTTCTATATTTTCTTTTATCCTTCTATCTGATGTTTGCGTCCAATATAAAGAATTATTAAAATTATAAATAGCGCCATTTGTTCCTAACATTTTAATATAGTCGCTATCACTTCCATTAATTGAAGATTTTACAATAAAATCCCCATTATAGTTACCTATTTTAAAATCTCTATTGGCATCACCCGAAGTCCCTCTTATTAAGTCTATTGTAGAATTAACGACTGGTGGTTCTGAACGATATCTAATAATAACTATACCTGAACCGCCAGCTGCTCCATTATCTTGATAACCGGACCCCCCACCTCCACCTCCTCCGCCACTATTTGCAGTACCTGCTACTGGATAGACCTCAAATGTCCCTCCATTGCCACCTCTGTCAACACCAGAACCAGGAGTACCGCCATATTGCCTAGCACCACCTCCTCCTCCACCACCATAAGTAGATGCTGTTCCTATAATCGTGTTTGATAAGCCAGAACCACCATTACCGCCACTAGAACTTGAAGCATTCGAACCATTCCCTACTGCACCTCCGCCACCACCTCCTCTATTTGTAGTATTGTTATACCCGCCTGTTCCACTTACACTATTTCCAGTACCACCACCAGTGCCGCCACCATAACCTGACAAACCAACAGCACCACCACCTCCACCTCCACTTGAATAATTTCCATTAATAACACTACCCTCCGTTGGTGTTGTTCCTGGTGATTCATAATATATTGATTTAGCACCTCCACCACCGCCAGCAGCATATAAACTAATAAATGATGCATTTGTAGATGTAATTGAAGACGTAGAACCATTTCCTCCTCTTCCACTACCACCAGAGCCACCATTACCAACAAATACAACACAATTTCCAGCAGGTAAAGTTACATTTGTTTTATATATAACATCACCCCCCCCACCGCCGCCGCCCGCCGTAGCCCCTCCACCACCACCACCACCAACAAGTAATATATCACAATTAATGCCACCAGTAGGAACTGTAAATGTATAATTTATACCTGTTGTTGTAAAAACCATATACCTTTCATTAGTGCCTATTGCTGCATGAGTACTTGGACTATTACCAGAAAAGGTTGCAATAAAAGGTGTACCTGTAAAATTATTTTGAATTATCAAACTACAATTACTATTATATTCTTCTAAAATATGTAGTCTGCTTTGTGGATTTGTTGTACCTATGCTAACATTTAAAGTATTGGTGTTGTATATATTATTTCCCGATGTAGCCCATTTAGGAAATCCTCCTGTATAAGATATAACACCAGTATCATTTATAGCTATTGTAGTACCATCAACTTTAACACCTCCTATAACAGAAGTAGATGCTGTCGGTAATGTATAAGGAGTTGGTGCAGATAAAACACCTCCTGTTATTGATAAATTACTACCAACTTTAACACCTCCTATAACAGATTCTGATGCTGTCGGTAATGTATAAGGAGTTGGTGCAGATAAAACACCTCCTGTTATTGATAAATTACTACCAACTTTAACACCTCCTATAACAGATTCTGATGCTGTTGGTAATGTATAAGGTGTAGAAGTAGAAGTAGATAAAATACCTCCTGTTATTGATAAATTACTACCAACTTTGACCCCACCAATAACAGTGTCTGATGCTATTGGTAATGTATACGGAGTTGGTGCAGATAAAATACCGTTTGCGTCTATTGATAAATTACTACCAACTTTAACACCTCCTATAATAGACACTGATGATGTTGGTAATGTATACGGAGTTGGAGCAGATAAAATACCACTTGCGTCTATTGATAAATTACTGCCAACTTTGACACCTCCAATAACAGAAGATGATGCTGTTGGTAATGTATAAGGAGTAGGAGCAGATAAAACACCGTTTGCGTCTATTGATAAATTACTACCAACTTTAACACCTCCTATAATATTAGAATTTGCGACAGAGCGATATCTAATAATAACAATACCTGAACCTCCATTTCCAGCATTTGCAAATCTTGCTCCATTACCTCCATTACCTGAATTTGTTAAAGCATCACTTTGATTATCTCCTCCATACCAATTACCTCCATTACCTCCTTTTGCATATGTAAGCCCCCGCCCCCCCCCCCTGAGTTAGGATCTGAATTTCCACCATTAAATCCTTGATTAACAGTACTTGTTCCACCACCTCCACCTCCACCATAGTCACCACCTCCTCCACCAGAACCACCATTTGAACCTGCTGTATTAACATTTGCACCTCCTCCACCTCCGCCGCCAATTGCTACAATAGTTCCAATACTACTATTACCACCGTTATTTCCTCTAGATGAAGCTCTTGTTCCTCCAGCACCTACTATTATAGTATAAGTTCCAGTAGCTAAAGTATAATTTTGCATATATATTAATCCACCAGCACCTCCACCTCCACCTCCTCTATTATCATTTCTATCATTACGACCTCCACCACCACCACCACCAACAAGTAATATATCACAATTAATGCCACCGGTAGGAACTGTAAATGTATAATTTATACCTGTTGTTGTAAAAACCATATACCTTTCATTTGTGCCTATTGCCGCATGGGTACTTGGACTATTACCAGAAAAAGTTGCAATAAAGGTTGTTGTTGCAATTGGTGCTGTTGGTAATGTATATGGAATGGGTGCAGGAGCTGATAAAATACCATTTGCGTCTATTGATAAATTAGCACCTACTCTAACACCTCCTAAAACAGACACCGATGCCGTTGGTAATGTATAAGGAGTGGGAGCAGATAAAACACCGCCTGCTATTGATAAATTATTACCAACTTTAACACATCCTAAAACAGCATCTGATGCAGTTGGTAATGTATATGTATTATTAACTTTAAAATAAGCATCTATTGAAATATTAGTACCTGTCGAAAGCTTGTGATCTAAATTACTATAACCGAAATTAGCATTATTAATTTTATATTTAGAATTTGAGGAAATATTAATATCTCCATTAACTTCTAAGCTATGATTGAGAATACTATTAATATCAACACCAATACCAACTTTTTGATTTTTAAAAAGTAATGCGTTATAAGGATTTATGGAATCTTTAGTTTCCTTATAACTAATATTACTATTTCCTAAAACAATAGGCATAATTACTTTAATAATTGAGGCTTTCTATATAAATATTATAATTATTTATAATAATAAAAAACAAGGATGTTTTATTTTAGTAATAATGTTATTCAATTTAGCAACTTTATTTTTCATATCTAAGGCTTAAATATGTAAATGTGTATATTTTCAGTTTCTAAGGTTGCATAGTCTCTCTCCTGATATTTAATAAATCCTCTAACCTTTTTAATCTCAATTCTTTATCATTATTCATTTTAATTAATTTTTTTGCTGCACCATACAATGCATAGTTTATTTGTCCTACTTCTATCGAAAGCATATCTGGAATATTTAATTCATCGCTATTATAACTATTTATAATTGCAAATATTACTATTTCCTAAAACAATAAGCATAATTGCTTTAATAGTTAGGCTTTGTATAAAAAAAATTATAATAAGTAGTAAGTAATAAATAAGTTATATTTTTAGGTTGCTGTGTGTATCCTCTACAGAATACTGACATCCGAAGATATCATAGAATCTTATTAGGTTGGTTGCTGTGTGTATCCTCTACAGAATACTGACATCCGAAGATATCATAGAATCTTATTAGGTTGGTTGCTGGGTGTATCCTCTACAGAATACTGACATCCGAAGATATCATAGAATCTTATTAGGTTGGTTGCTGGGTGTATCCTCTACAGAATACGGATATATTGCTGCATTATTATAATAATATGATGTTAAAACCTTATATCAATTTTTATAAATGTTTTCTATTGTTTTAATAAACTGTTTTTTATCATCAGTTCCAAGTTTATCCCAATTTATTTTTGAAATATTTAGTAAAATTACATTAACTACCAAATTGCCCCCTAAAAGACCTTTATTATTGAATATTACATTATTTAATGTAAAAGGTGGTATGTCAATTTTTATATAATTATTATCTATATATTTAATCGTTTTACAAGAGCCTTCTAAATAATCTTTGAGATTTATGTAAATATCTATCATTAAATCAATACGATCATTAACTATTTTATGACGATATTCTATATTTTTGTTATTTAATCTATTTTTATCATAGTCAAGACCTTCATAAGAATCGCTGGAATCATCAGAAGAATCCGTTGATGAATCTGTTGCAGAATCTGTAGAAGAATTTGAAGGCGAATCAGAACAAGAATTGCTTTTCTTATTAAATATCTTGGTAGAATTGGCGTTAGATATCATCATTTTAATTTCTATCTCGTGCTCTATCCCGTCATCATCTATATACTGTCTCTTAAAATGTGGATACTCTTTCTTACATAATATACTAAAATTGAATGGCTTTTTAACGCCTTTTAATAATATCCTGATTTTTTTGTTTTTATCATTATGTAAATCAAGGTAATTAACGGGCAATATTATACTATGCTTGATAACCTTTGAAGAAGGATTATAATAATTTTTCCTATTAAATCCCTTAGATAAACCCTTAGTTAAAAAAATATTGGCAAGATTTATAAATGTATTTTTAACCTTCTTCTTATCATTGAAATAATTACTATACATATCCTCCCAAAAGTTTATATATGGATTACTGTAGTCGCCGAAGTCGCCGAAGTCGCTATATCCATAATCATCATAGTTTCCGTTATTATTATCTGCTCTGTTAGGATATGCTCGTAATTCTCCGTAATTATCAAAATCTTCAATAGCTTTTTTATAGGCTATACAAGCCTTCTTGAATCTCTCTATCTTGGCATTTTTGACTTTGATATCTTGTATTTTAATTAGCTTATCTGGATGACATTCTAATGCTATTTTTTTGTATATTCTCTTTATATCCTCCTTAGTATATTTAGAAATGTTATTAATATCTAAACCCAATATTTCAATATACATTATATAGATGTTAGATAATATTCTTAATTTATTCTTTATATTATATAATTTTATATAGAGAGGTTAGTTTGATTCAGTTATTCTATTGGTATTTTTAAGAAAATCTTTGTCTGTCATTCTACGAACGAAGAATAATTTATTGACAGGACACTCGGATTCTTCGTCCTGTAATTCAAATCCGTAAGATTTTGCTATATTAGCCATAATATTTCCCTCGTATGTCATCAAAGATATATACTTTTTATTGACAGGGCATATTAGTAGCGCATAATCTAATAATATTTTTCCAAGTTTTCTGCCTCGCATACTCTTGTCTATATAAACTTCTTGGATATAAAATGTATCAACCTTATCTGATACATTGTCTATTTTAAAATATCTGCTTTTTCTAACAATTAAGAAGCCTACCATCAAATTGTCTGAATACAATCCGTACAAGCGATTTTTAAGGATTAAATCATCTATTTCTTTAACTAAACTGTCGGGTGTATAAGTATCCTTTGTTAATTTCTTGTAATTATAGTATTGCAAGTAAGCCATAAACTTATCCTTATTTTTGTTCAATACCAACCTAATTACTATATTTTTTCCGTGAATATCCTGATATTCCTTCACACTCTTGTTATATAACCTCATTATCTCATTATACTCGTCCCTTCTCTCCTGAATTAATGTCTTAGATTTATTGACAGATATCAATTTATTCAATAAATGCTCTGAATTATTATTTATAAACATCTTGATTTTCTCATAATATAATTGCTTTTTAACATCTATTTTTTCTTTCTTATCAACAGTTATATCAATATTTTCTAGAAAATGATTTGGAGCTGAATGCGCATATTTAAGCTTCTTGCTCCACGCCTCTATATTTGATTTGCTAACATACATATTTGTCAATGGGTCATAAAACTTATTGCTATTGGATTCACCCATAATCTCAGTATTTCCCTTTGCCTTCTCTGTATAATAAGTATATTATTTAGTTATACTCTGTCTATCAATTTTTA
>Ga0209443_1000238_pt1 | contig 36781 bp, 37 predicted proteins | sample LauGreBMM110DCMD_2_FD_187571 | JGI IMG/M metagenome (GOLD analysis project Ga0209443, IMG submission 187571) | Freshwater lake microbial communities from Lake Michigan, USA - Su13.BD.MM110.DCMD (SPAdes) (version 2) | ecosystem: Environmental > Aquatic > Freshwater > Lake | place: Lake Michigan... | reverse complement strand
TCAACCGGAGGACCACGACCACCACCAGGAGGACCACCACCAGGAGGACCACCACCAGGAGGAGGACCACCGCCAGGAGGGGGACCACCGGCAGCAGGAGGAATACCAGCAATAGCACGGTCTAATTCCGCTTCTAAAGCTTGCATTTCGGCATTAATTGCTTGATTTGTCGCAGTTGCGGTCTGATTTAACTCTGTTACAGCAGCATTATTTTCTCCAATTGCCGCATCAATATTATTAATCATTTCAACTATTTGATCTCTATCTTGTTGGCATTTTTGAACCAAGGCATTTGCCGCTTCTAATTGTTGTCTCGCTTGGTCTCGCTCTTGAGTCAAATTTGCGGTAGCTTCAGCGGACGCGCGTGCTTGGTTTTCCAATTCAGTAACTCGCGCCTCAGCAGCAGTCTTGGCCGCGTTGGCCAATTCCAAGTTTCTCTGTAATTCTTGCAATTGATTGGCAGCTTGGTCTCTCTCTTGAGTTAATTGATCAATTGTTCTTTGCTTGTCAGCAACTTGAGCATTAATCTGTGCAATTCTTTGATTAATATTTGCCACTTTAGCATTCATTGATTGAATTCTTGTTCTTATAGCAACTAAAAAGGCTTCATTTGAGGTTTTTTCAGCAACAACGCTATCTTTTAGTTGCGTTAATCTTTGCGTGAAACCTCGTAATCTATTCATTTGGTCTGCGGGAAAACATTCTGGTGCTGGGGCTGCCATAATAATATATATATATTACGCATATAATTAAATTATTCTGATTATTTCTGAATTATTTCGTCTAAATTGTGTTTTATTTTATCCATCTCCCTAAGAATCTCGGTTTGTTCCATCTTGGTTTTGTGAATATCCTTCTCGGTCAATTTTCCACTTACCATAATATCCCCTATATATTGATTTAACAGATTCATTGCTCGCATTTGTTCCTGATTTTGTTTCACAATATGATTGTGATATTTTTGATAATCATTCTTCACACCTTCTAAAAAGTGATTTTCGGTTATTGCACCTTCTAAAGATTTTCGCCTATCAAGTAATAACTTGCGTTTTGCTTGTATTTGTCCTTCTATTTGAGTCAAATAATTGTCTCTGTCAGCTAAAGTTAATTGATATACATCCATACTTAGACTATAAATGTATTTTAATTTTATAAATTTTTCTAAAATACTTAAAATTAAAATTAATACTTAACGATTAAAATATAAAATCTCCACTATATATTATTTAGGATGTCCAAGAACAGTTTAGACCCTTTGCTAGCACCAGACGATAATCGGTTTGTAATGTTTCCAATTAAAGACCAAGATATATGGAAAATGTATAAAAAGCAAGTGGATTGTTTTTGGCGAGCCGAAGAAATTGATTTATCAAAAGATTTCACTCATTGGGAAGCGCTTGAACAAGACGAGAAATATTTTATTTCTATGATTTTGGCGTTTTTTGCAGCTAGTGATGGAATTGTTCTGGAGAATTTGGCTGCACGATTTATGAATGATGTTCAACTGTCAGAGGCTAGAGCGTTTTACGGATTTCAAATTGCTATGGAAAATATACACGGTGAAACATACAGTTTATTGATTGAATCGTATATAAAAAATACGGAAGAAAAGCACAAGTTCTTTAATGCTATAGAGAATTTTCCTTGCATTAAAAAGAAGTCCGACTGGGCTCAAAAATGGATACATGATAACCGCAGTAGTTTTGCAACGCGCTTGGTAGCGTTTGCTTGCGTAGAGGGAATCTTTTTTTCAGGCGCATTTTGCAGCATTTATTGGTTGAAAAAACGTGGATTAATGCCCGGGCTTACTTTTTCAAATGAACTTATATCTCGCGATGAAGCGTTGCACACCGAATTTGCAGTATTGTTGTATAACAAACTTCAAAAGAAGATGACAAAGGCTAGAATTCACGAGATTATTAAAGAGGCAGTTGAAATTGAAACCGAATTTATTTGCGAAGCTCTTCCTTGCCGCTTAATTGGAATGAATTCTGATTTGATGACAAAATACATTCAATTTGTTGCAGATAGATTGTGTTTGCAACTTGGATACGACAAAATTTTCAATGTGTTGAATCCATTTGATTTCATGGAACTCATTTCACTTGAATCCAAAACAAATTTCTTTGAAAAACGCGTTGATAGTTATGCATTAGCAGAAAAAACAATGGCAGATGATGTGTTTGAGTTTAATGCAGATTTTTAGAAAGTCTGCCCCCTATAATTTCTGCACAAGTTAATGCAATAATTTCGGCAATACTCATATATTATATTATACGTTTATTTTCAATTCAAAAAAGAATCTAAAAAATAAATACTAATGTAATATAACACAAAAATGATATCTTGCGAATTAATGGGTGGATTGGGAAATCAATTATTTCAAATTTTTGCAACTATTTCGTATGCTATAAAATATAAACAAGCATTTAAGTTTCTGAAAAAGGATTTTTTAGGGAAACGCACAACATACTGGAATAATTTTCTATCTTCTCTAAAAGTATTTACTACATTAAATCTTCCAAAAATGCAAGTTATAAAAGAACCCATGTTTAATTATCAAGAACTGCCAGTTCCAAATGAAAGCGTAAATACAAATACTAAATTGCATGGGTATTTTCAAAGCTATAAATACTTTGAATCAAGTTTTGACAGCATATGCAGATTAATACGATTGGACGATCAAAAAACAACCATAAAATATAAATATATGCATAATTTTGACAATTTAATTAGTATGCATTTTCGTCTAGGAGACTACAAGTCGTTGCAGGAGTATCATGCACTACTACCATTTAAATATTATAAAAATAGTATTAAACACATTATAGACAAAACAAATAATCCAAAACTTAAAGTATTGTTTTTTTGTGAGAAACAAGACAATGAAGATGTCCAAGATATAATAGAACTATTACAGATATGTTATCCAGATTGTAGATTTATAAAAGGATATGACGATGCAGCTGATTGGGAACAAATGCTTATGATGAGTATTTGTCGTCACAATATTATTGCAAATAGCACCTTTAGTTGGTGGTCTGCTTATTTTAATACACACGAAGACAAAATTGTTTGTTATCCAGACATTTGGTTTGGACCAAAATTAATAGATATTAATAATACATGCGACTTATTCCCAGAAAAATGGAATAAAATAAGTTCTGATTGAGAAATAAGTTAAAAGTAATTTATATTATACAAACTATAATATAAAATGGCCGCTGTTGAAAAAAAGGAACAAGAGTATATTTTGTTAATTATGAATTGCATGAAATACAGAGAAAAGGCTCTTGAACAAAAAGAAGGTTGGTTGCGAAATTTGCCCGAATATATGCCATATTATCATGTTATTGGAAATCCATCATTGCATGTCCCGTTTGAGTTTGATGATGTAGAACGAATCCTCTGGGTAAGAACATTGGATGATTATAATTCACTTCCTAAAAAGGTTATTGCTGCATTTTATGCTGTGCGAGAGACTTTTAAATTTAAATATATTTTTAAGACAGATGATGACCAGATTTTAGATAATGTGAATTTTTTTGATATTGTTACAGGTCTCATCAAGGAAAAAGCGAAAAAAATGAAGGCGCATTATGGTGGGCAAGTCTTGGATGTTCAAATCCCTTATTTGTCGCAATATTTTACAATTCATCCCGAGTTGCCGCAAGATATGATAATACAGAAAACCGAATATTGCAGCGGTCGTTTCTATTTTCTCTCTTCAGAAGCAGTAACCAATCTAGTTTCAAAGAGAGAAAATGTTGAGAAGGAGTATCTGGAAGACTATGCAATTGGTCTTAATTTGAATCCAATTTTGAAGAAAGTTATGATTAATGTGCAAAGCGATAAGTATTTCAAAGATACGGAATTAAATACAGTTATTGTATAAGTTTTTTCTTCTTTTTCAGTAATTTAATAAAAACGTCATTCCAGAAGTAAAACAGATACATAAATTATTTATTGTAGTATTATTTAACGCGGTGCAAGGATTGGAGGAGGAGCGTCCGGCATTTTGGTGGTTGGCCCTCAGCCTCCTCTCATTCGGTGTTTCATTTGTTTGCGTGTATGAATGCGTTTTTTGCGGTGACGCATTGTTTTACGACGTGCTAAACGGGTCTTTCTGCTAGGCATTTATATATAATGATAATATTTTATTATTTTATTATTATTATAATAGCATTTTTATAACTAGTTAATAGGTTTCTTCAAAAGTTTATTCCAAGAAGCCATTCTTTGCAATGACATTTTATGTAAATGAACCGATTCAATTTTTGAGTAATCAAGCAATAATAGTCTATCATCATTATGTTTTAATACGCGAACTTCAAATAAACTCTTGGCATTTTCATATGCATCTAAAACATCGCCGCCATTTTTATTCATCTGATATATCATGCATCTGTCAAAATCATATGCAGTCAATAAGTCTGCTTCTCTGACAATATGATACGCTTTTTGATAGACACCAAGATTTGGAAATCCATTTACCTTTACTTTTGAATAAGACATGGTCGCCATTATTGTTTTGGATATATCTATTTCAGCCGCCGTAAGTTTATTTTCATCTTGCAAAAATTCTTCTATTTCTTTGATACCATTTTTTTCATCCACATATTTTTTATCACACATATCATGCAAAATTGCAGCAACATAAATCAGTTTTTCATGTTGTTTCAAATATGGACTAGTTAATACTTCTTGTTGATATATCTTGTTGGCATATTGCAAAACATTCATACTATGGCCCAATCCATGTGATTCATCTATTTTATATTTTTGCGTTGTTAGCAATACATAATGTAATAATTTGGATAATAATGACATAATTAGTATTATATCTATATATAAATATTGTAATATTATTTTAAGCACTTTAAAATAAATGTCTTTATAAAATAAGTATTTGCGTAAATATACATATAAAAATGTGCAAATATGAATAATAAATAACATGAATAATGATATATTATTTGTAACCGCTTTTAAAGATATTAATAGAAAATCTTGGTCTCATTATACTAGGACAAACGAAGAATATTATAAATATTTTATAAACTTGGCAAAAGGGATAGAATATAACCTTATAGTATATGTTGAAGATTATGTTAAAAAAGAATTATTGTTGCGTTCTTCATTTGGTTCAAATGTGATTTTTTGCAATATAAATGACGTATTTACATTTATGGATAAATATTTGGAAAATGATAAGATTGTAATGGCCAGTAATATTTATAAAAATAAGATTCCGAATGAAAGAAAAAATAATCCAGAACACATTTATTCTGAGTATAATTTAACGAATCATAATAAAATAAATTTTATTAGCAACGCAAAAATTTGTTATCCAGATTATTCCTTCTATTCTTGGATTGATTTTGGTTTTGTGAGAGAAGAAATGTCAATTCCAAGAAATATTAACATATCAAAACTTCCACATAAAATTATATATCATAATATCTTAGTTCCATCGTATTATATTGATCCAAATGATATATTAAAAACTGACAATATATATTTGACTGGCAGTGGATACATTATTCATTCATCGCTTGTTAAACAATTTGAAAATTTATATGACAACAAAATAAAAGAATTACACAAAAATTTTATTTCGGATGATGACCAGTCAGTGGTATTGCAGATATACTTTGATAATCCCAATATATTTCACTTAATTCAAAACAATAATTGGTTTTCAATCTTTAATATTTTGTAATATTTTGGTTGATTATGAAATGATGCTTTTATAATCATTATTTGGTGTCTAAAATGAACAACATCAATTATTCTGTTATTTTTATTCATATTATTTAAATATAAAATGTATGGAATTTCTCTTATAAAATCATCATAATTAAATAATGTTAGTTCTTTTATATCTATTTCATGAACATTTTCAACGGTATTTATATATTGACCAATGCTTACATCATCAATTAAATTCAATAATAATTTTTCTTTGTTGTTTATTATATTTATGATTAATGATTTATTGATCAACATACAAGTCCCACCACAAAATCTGGTTCCATGATGTGTATTATCAATTATTCCATTTTTATAATCATACCACGACAAATTATAATAAGGTCCAATATAATAATGTTGCTTATCCAAATTAAAGTTGCGCGTGTTTAGATATTTAAATAATTCTATGTAATTGATAACGGTTGATGCATTGGTTCTTAAAATAAAATCATATTCAATATTTAATTTTGTTGTAATAATTTCCATTGCTGATATTGTTTTGTTTAATATTCCTGGCATATAATTTTCATCGCCATTTATATATAACATATTGCCATCCATTAAATAATCCGCATTGTCTAGTTTTTTATACATTATATAGAAAACTTTTAGATTTGTCATTATCGTGGTATTTTTATCTAAAAAGTCAAGATATTCTTCATTGTATCGTTTCATGTCATTATAACATTGTTCATTATTAAAAATGGTCAAACATATAATTTTCGGATAGGTCATTTGTAAAAGAATATAAATAATGTTTATATTCTTTTTTTCGGAAGGAGTGTATTTGTATTTTATGGGCCTTGTCTAAAATAGCTTCTCTTATCTAAATCAGTCATTGGTTTTTTGTAATTTGTTCTGCGTTTTTCAATATCGCTGTAATCTTCCCGTTGAATAACTGTTAGAGGAGTAATTAGAAACCAATAGTCTTGTTGTTGAAGTTGAAACCAGTGTTTGTCAATTGCATATAGCCGATGGTTCTGTGGCGCTTGTAATAGTTTTTGTATTCCTTCTTTTACATTGTTAATCAACTTGTCATAATAATGCTGTTTTACCAAGTATCCCGTAGTCGTTTGACATTTAAAAACACGCACCGAATAATCATCTTCAAGTGCATATGGCGGCATATTATTCCCAGCAAGTAAAACCACATCCCACGCACTATCATCCTCATGATTTTCCAAAAAATTATTCATATGTTTTACAAATAAATCTGGTTGCAAAAATTCAATATCATCTTCACATATTAATACGTGTGGCCAGTTGTTTTCTTTGGCGGTTTGAAGACATTTTAGATGACTCATGCTGCACCCGATTGCTCCATTTCCTAATTTTATTGCGTTGAAACGCGTTGGATTTTCAATTCCAATTAATGATAGTTGGTTTTCCACGTGTTCTTTCCTATCGGTGCGATGTTCTAAATTAATATAGAATACATGTTTAATATCCGATATGCACGTTAGAAATGTATTATTATTATTATTTGTTGTTGTCATAATAATAATATTATATAAAATGTATTTAATTTACTTTTTCCAAATATAGATGTATTCTTTATACTCATTCTTGCTTGATTTTTTGAGTATTTGTGATTCAAGTGCTTTACCAAATAAAGGCTCTAGAATCTTCATATATATTTTTTCATTAATATTAATAATATATGTTCCTCCGGGTTGCAAATTATCCCATAATTTTTGAAATATTTCTTTGTAGAATGTTTCCCATTCTTCTATTGATTTTTTTTCCGCGTGTTTGTATATTTCTATATTCTCGTAAGGAGGCGATGTGAAAACCATGTCATATTTATATTTGTATTTGCTATAATCAACAGTATTTGAATCTTGGAATAAAAGCTCAACATTTGATTTGGTTTCTTTGGAAAAGTCGGAGAGAAGTTTTGTGTATCCTGGTTCCAGGTCTTTATTCAAATCAATCCCAATATAATTTATATTTTGCAACACGGCGCCGACTAAGCGACCGCCGAATCCGCAAAACGGATCCAGAACTGCAACTGTGGGTTTATAAGTATTGTAAATTTGAAGCGCGTTTGTTATTTTGAATGCATTAATGCGGCCAAAACATAGACCATAACAATAATAATACTTCTTAATAAGGCTATCCTTGTACCTATTATTTTTTTCACAGAATGTGAGCAATGTTTGAATGTATTTTTTGGTTTTATAGAATTCAATTTTATCAACAAATGTAAAAAAATTTATGCCTTTATTTCCGATTGTTTCTAAACGTTGTTCAAAAAAATAATAGTCAATAAGATTGCAACCAAGACGGCTTCTTCCATTTAAGTTTTGAATTTCTTCCGGAGATATTGCTTTGATTTGAGACCACTCTTTAAGAACAATGTCATATGAGATATCCTTGAGTTCTCTACTAATTTGACTTCTATTCATAGGTTCAAGAGAGAAAAAGTAATCCAAAGTTATCCGATTATCTGCGAACGCCACCTAAACCGATATTTGCACTTGTAGTTGCACGTGGTTTAACTCCTGCCAGGCGTGCATAATCCTGCGCAAATACATTTACATTTTGTGGATTGCGCTGTTGTTGTTGTTGTTGAATCCTTTGTAGCTGCACCATTTGTTGAAACTGCAATTGTTTTTGCAATTGTTGCTGTTGCTGATGTTGTTGCTGTTGTTGAATGTTTCTCTCTTCATTCATTGGATAATTAGGAATATTCTTCCATTCATCAGTTGGGATTGCAGTCCGGTTTGTCATTTCCCTATCAGGAAATACAACTTTATTAACAGGTTCTCTCAAGTCATATTCATGATATGAGTCGGCTTCAAACCGAACCATTGTCATAAAACCAGTTACATTGACGACAAATATTCTCTCATTTTCTACAACATATAAATTATCATCCGGGTTCAATGATTCTTTATCTATGCTAAACAATAGTTTGTGAATGCTTCTTAATCCGTCTTGTCCATTGTCCATTTTCATGCGTTGTGGGTCTTTTCTTGAGACGATGCGGGAGACACCGTCAAATAATTGGAGAATTTCTGGACTGCCAATAGGAAAAAACATACTGCGGTCAATTTGCAGATTGTGTAAGAGGCATCTTTTTTGCAGGCAAGCGTCTTCCATTCCCCAGCCCCAATAATTTGGATAACCATTAATGAGCTCAAAATCGGCACCTTTCATAACAACAATTCCGCCTAAAGCGGTTTCAAAACCATAATAATGCTTTACAACTCCTGGTGTTGTATCATACTCAAAAATTTTGTGAAATGGTAATGTATCAACGTCATTGAAAATGAAGGAAATATCTTTATAATTTTCAGGATATTTTTCCTTGATTGCTAAAAATCCAATATTTTTCATTGCTCCTCTATTAAAATTTCTAGAATCACATTGATGCACAAAAAGGATTTCATACCCGTCACATCCTTCAAGGATAAAATCCATTTGTTTGGAGAAGAAAAATTTTTGTTGAATACGATCTCTATATGGGACAATAAAAACTCGTTTCGGGTATTCGGTGGCAGACATTATTTAATAATAAAAGTATTTTAATTTTTAGTATTAAATGCATTTTCAGAATATAATATACATATATTATATGTTTAAAAATGATATTATAAGTGAGCAAGCAATACTATTCAACAAGACGTTGAATGATGATCAATTAAATTATATTGTGAGCAACAGTATATTAATTTATGCGGATTTTGCTAACATAAATTATGAAGAACCCCTCGCATTTTTATTAGAAGAAATTAACTGGGTTTATGATGAAAATAATAACAGAATTCCATATTTAAATGAAACTAAAATAAATCAAATAAAAATAAATGAAGATAATAACCTGTATGATTATATTTCTTCATCTAGGTTAATTAATAACTATAATATAATTTTTGGTGAAAAATTTTTAAGTTTATGCGATGTTTTTATAGGTTCAATAAACAGCATTAATGCAAATCCATCCAATAGATACATTCAAAAAAATATATTTGATATAAAAAATAACATTAAAGATGTTATTAACAAATATGATTCAATTTTTGTAAAAACAGACGATTTGCCATATTTTTATAGTAAAATTTTCAGTAACAATATAAATCTAAATAATAAAATTATTGTTACTCATAATTCAGATTTTGAAATTGATTCAAATTATAAAAACATTTTAAATAATGTTAAAAAACAATTGTCGCAAAATTGTTTAATAACGCACAAAAATTTAGAACCAATTCCTATAGGAATTGAAAATACTCAATGGTTTGATCATCAAATTTTTCATAAAATACGAATGTGCAGAAACATTAAAAAAGAAAAAGAAATATATTTCTACTTTTCATTAACAACCCATTTTTCAAGGAATGAATGTTATGAAAAATTAAAAAACAAATTAATTTGGAATAGTAAGTTGTCAAAAGAAGAATATTTTATTGAATTAAAAAAACACAAATTTGCAATTTGTCCAAGAGGAAACGGATTAGACACTCATAGAATTTGGGAGTGTTTATATTTAGATGTTATACCAATAATGTTAAAGAAAGATTGTATTAATATAGATAACCTACCAATTATTTATTTAAATGATTGGGATGAATTAGATATTAATAATATAAATAAAAAATTTACAAATATGCAATTCAGTAAAACTACAATAGAATATTATAAACAAATGTTATATAGATGAAGCTTATTATTTTAATTTTAGCAAATGATACTGGTATATATTTAGAGTGTCAAAAATTATGGCAAATATACATGAATACACACCCCAATATAAAATCATACTTTATCAAATATAAATCAGATCTGCTAGAAGATATTGTATTAGAAAATGATAATATATTTATTAAAGGTGATGAATCTTTTATACCAGGGTGTTTAGACAAAACAATAAAGGCTATAGAATTTTGTTTAAATACTCAAGAATTTAATTTTATTTTTAGAACAAATATGTCAAGTGTTATAGATTTAAATAAGTTAAATAAGTTATTAGAAAATTATGAGATGCATTATTCTGGGTTTATTGGCTACCATTCACATTTTAAATTTGCATCAGGTGCGGGGATGTTGTTTAGTAAACAATTATGTAGTATTCTAACATCTTATAAAGACAAATTGAATTATGATTTATTGGACGATTTGTCAATAGGGACATTTTGCCAAGGTATTAAAAATATGAAAATTTCTCCATTAACTCGGTTTGATGCTTACAACTATGAAAACAATTTAAGCGTAATTTCAAAAGAATTAATTAAAGATTATTATCATTTTCGTTGCAAATCTGCAAAAGACGACAATAATACACTATTAATGATGAAAAAAATTATTGACTTAATTTATTTTATGCCAACTTTTTAAATATTTTGACAGTTATATTATAGAAATGTTACCATTTATCGCGTCGTTTTTAAACTTAGTAACTCTTTCTAAAGATAACAATGACAAGTCATAATCTTTTAAATTCATTTTATCAATAATATCTCCAGGAATAGTTATTATATCACACCCCAATAATTTGGCGCGAGTTATTGTATATAATTCTCTGCAACCAGCCCAAAGGATTTCTACATTATTCATGTCTTTAAAAAGTTTTTTTGAATAAAGAATTATTGGTGAAGGATCAATTCCAGTATCTGAAATAGGTCCACCAAATATAGACACTATAATGTTGTTATTAGAATTTTTTATAAGTTCATAAATTACATCTAATTGATTAATTGTGTATACTGCGGTTATATTTACAGAAATATTTTTATTTAATGCATATGTTATTAGATCATTATTATATGTATTGTTTGCATAAATTATTGGTATTTTAACAAAAAAGTTTCTATTTATCGAATGTATCTCGTCAATTTGCTTTATACCAAAATTGCCATTTTCCCATATTTGAAATGAAATAGATTTATCTCCAATAAACTGTTTATTTTTTTCATAAAATTCATTATAATTGCGAATGTCATTTTGTGAAAAAAAAGTGCAGTTCGTCGTAAAACCAGAAATACTTGAAAGTTTAGAATATTTTTCTAAATTTAGGCCATCGTAAAATACTTTCATGTATAATTATATTAAATATAATAACATTATGTAATATACGAATAATGATATTTATTGTTTTATCTGGTGGAATTGGTTCGCGATTATCAAATAGCGTTTTATATAGTAAACCCTTAAATTTAATAAAAGGACAACATTCAATATGTTATTGTTTAAATAGCATTCCTCAAGAAAATATTTATATGATTCTAAACCGAAAATTAAAAGAGTATAATTTTGATACCTTATTACCTCATTTAAATTTAAAAAAAAAAATTAATTTTATTTATTTAGACAATGATACACGCGGACCTATTGAAACGGCATATTTAGGATTAAAAAAAATGAATTTAAATGAAAATGAACAAATATGTTTTATAGACAATGATACTATTTATAATTTACAAAATGTAGAATTTCCAAAAGGAAATTTTATTTGTTATTCTGAATTAGAAAATGAATGCACAGAACGGCCGTATTGTTTTTTGAAAGAGGATAAATTAATATTAACAGAAATATCTGAAAAGAAAACTATTTCTAATAAATATGCCTGTGGAATTTATGGCTTTGAATCAGTTAAAACATTCATGTCTAAATCAAAAGAATTATTGTCTGACGTTTCAAAAACAGAATATTTTATGTCACTTTTACACTCAAACTTATTATTAGATAAATGTTGTAATATACAATGTGTTAATGTAAACGGGTGCGTTTGTTTAGGGACATTTGATGATATAAACAATAACTCCCAGCTCATTCCTAAAACAAAAAAAAGATTTTGTTTTGATATTGATAATACTATTTTAAAATATAGAAAATCGGGACAATCTTATAGAGATTGCGAAGTTATTCAAAAGCAGATTTTTTTAATAAAAGAATTAAAAAAACTGGGACATACAATTATTTTATACACAGCAAGAGGAATGAAAACCGCTAATAATAATCTGGGTATATGCTTAAAAAATGTAGCAAAAGATACATTTGAAAATTTAGAAAAGAATAATATTGAATTTGATGAGATTTATTTTGGAAAACCTGAAGCCGATTTTTATATTGATGATAAAGGATATAATCCATATTTAAATTTATTTGACGCGCTAGGGTTTTCTGAATTAAATGAAGAATATTCAAAATCTCAATTAATTGCAAATACAACTAATAAATTTAATTACGTTTACAGAAACAATAATATTATTATTAAATGTGGAACAATTGATTCCATTGAAGGTGAAAAATTTTTTTATGAGAAGATTAAAAATACAAATATTTCTGAACAGTTTCCAAAACTATATAGCTCAGAAAAAACAGACTATTTTATTAAATTAAACCTAGAATACATTAACGGAATTACATTGTTTGATTTATTAAAAAATGGGCTATTTTCAAATCAATATATTGATTTGGTAATTGATTCTATCAATATTATGCACAACTGTTCAGATATTTCTATTAATTTATCGCATGATCATATATATCAAAATTATATTGGTAAACTAATTACTCGCAAAAATGACAAAAACAATTATCCATTTGAAAACACAGATAAAATAATTGGAGAAATTGACATAATGACAAGGGATTATATTTATAATCGCTTGGAAATCGTATCTGTAGTGCACGGTGATTCTTGGTTTAGTAATACAGTGCTAACAACTAAAAACAAGATAGTATTTTTAGATATGAAGGGAAATGTTAATGGAATTTTTACTACAAATGGTGATTCAATAACAGATTTTGGAAAAATGTTACAGTCATTGTTAGGATTTGATTATATTGTAAATAATATTGATGATTATGATAAAGATGAACTGACAAAATTAAGACAATATTTTTTAATTAGATTGTCACAAAAATATTTATTGAAAGATATTTACACAATAACTGCTGCATTAATTGCAAAAACTTTTCATTTTTTAACTGTAGATTTATCTGTAAGAAAACAACTGTGGAATATTGTAGAAGATTTATGTCAAAAAGACACTATTTTTTAACGAAGTCTAAATGTTTATAAGCATTAATCTCATATGATTGTTATAGTGGGTTTCATCACAATTTAATAATATTATATCAAATTTTAAATTTGGATATTTTAATTTAATAACATCATTCAGTTCATTCATATCTGTAATACTACAATTAGGTTTTGTTATTATAAAATGTATAAATAAATTAGAATTTAAATAATTTTTTATATTCTCGCATCGTCTTTTATATCTATTTATAAATTCTTCGTAATTGTTTAAAATGTAATGATTAATACCCTTTTTCCATTTTTGTTGCATATATAAATTAGCATGACCAGGAGATTCATGATTAAATATAAATTTATATTTTTTGTGATAAACAACTATATCGCCATTTCCAGTAGTATTTAATAATTTTGAATCTTTATTGATGTGCAATAAATCCAAATATTCAGTATTATAAATATCATCAAAACCATCTTTAATACATTCTACAATTCCATTATAATTTGTTAACATTTCATCAAATGGACAAGTTTTATATCCATTCTGTTTTGTGCTTCTAATTCCATTGTCAACGCCATAACAAGCGCTTCCACAATTCCACCCAAGAGAAATTGACTCGGCCATTTTATATATAATAGTTTCACATTAATAATATTATATATATTTACCAATTCCACTTGGGTGATTTTTTTTAAACTGTTCTTTTGTAAATTCATTTAATTCGCTTAAATGCATACCTAATAAATCTAAAAACATTAAGAATAAAACACTAGATACACTAGGTATTATATTAAAGGAGTCTGCTTCTTCTATTTTAAAATTGCATATATTTATTGAATAATTAACATTTTTTTTTATTTTAGACTCGTCATTATTTGTAATGCTTATCTGGGTAATGTTATAATTTTTATTAATATATTCTGATGCTAATAACAATTCCTCTGTATTTCCTGAATTTGTAATATAAATAATAATGTCGTTATCTCTTAAAATTCCTAAATCCCCATGAAATAAATCTTGCACAAGAAGTGAATAAGCTTTTAATCCAATAGATTGCCATGTTGCAACAGTTTTTTTTGTTATATGATGTGATTTTCCTACACCAGTTATATAAATGTTATTATAAGAAATGTCATTTATAATTGAACCAACATTTTTAATATTTTTTTCAAAGTCATCTTCTAAATTTTTTATTTGGTTATAATAAATTTTAATTTTATTGCTAATAGACATAATATATATATATATGTTGCAAAAAAATTACCTTCGTGACCATATTTTTATAATTGGAATATAACTAAAATTTAAGTTTATAAAATTTTCATAAGAAAAACCCCATTTATATTTTGGATATTTTTTAATATAATCAAATATAGAACCAAACAATGAACATGAATTTATATTATTGTTTGTTTCAAATAAAAATATTACAGCAAATGCTCTTTCAAACGCCATTGCATAATTCTGCGTTTTAATAATATTTAATAAATTAAAAAAATTATACTTTTTATCAAGGGTTTCAATAAGTTCTTTTTTAATAACTGAACAACTTGAAAAACAACCTTTCCATAATTTTTTGTCATTATAAAAATTTAATAACTCAACATTATTGTTTAATAAAGTTAATACTTCCTTTACTAATTCTGATTCATCGCAATCTGAGTCAAAATGCCATAAAAATTTTGATTCTGACCCAAAATCAATTTTATTATTAATAAACATACCATCTTGTATTATAACAGCATCGTCTAAAATATCGCTTTTGTAATAATAATAATACCCTAGAATTTCGCCTCGCGCAGAAAACTCTGATTTAATAACTGTTGCGTTTATTAACTCTAAATCAGTTACAAAATTATAATTGCTATTGCTATCAACAATTAAAATTTTTTCTTTTGGATAATATTTACGCATCCTTTTATAACATTCAATCCAATATTTGTTAGTTTCAATAGAATTTATATGGCGAATCATTACAAAACATACCATTTTATTATACTTAATATATTATTTATAAGAATATAACTAGAATTTATAAAATGTGTAAGTGCATTGTAGTTTAAAAATAAATAAATTCTCTTTACATTTTTACCCACATTTTCACTATAACAAAAAAACAATGTTATCTGTAATTAACTTATATTGTCCATACGGTCTCAAACAATGATAATCCGTATATTTTCCTTCTGTGATAGCATTTCTGACATTAATGTCAGCTAAATTAATGTTGTTTATTCTGTCCAATCTATTAAATCCAGTTGTATTATCTGGCAAAGAAACAAAATTATTTGTTTTTTTATTCCATTCCATAACATGGCTATATAAATCTAACTGGTCTGTAAACCATCCTGAATTTCCAGAACCATTTATATAAGTGACTCTTGAATTAACTTGTATAAGCCGCTTATTAATGTCTTCAAGTGAATGGATATCAAATATTTCTTCCCAAGTTTTATTAGTAGCCACATTATAACACATTGCTATTTGGTTTTCATCTTTTAAAAGAGCGTCTCTTAAGTATATAAATTTATTATTAGGAAACGATTCAATAGTTTTTGTGTAATATGTTCGGTTCATTGGAAGTATGTCCATGTCTGTTATTAAGATTCCATTATCATAATTTAATATCGCTGGATAGAGCAATCTTATATATTGTGAAATAAATGCGTCTGATACATTTTTTATTGGTTCAAATAGAATTATGTTGTCTTTATATTCCTGCAAAAAATCTGGAATATGACTATCTATGTATATAATTTTTACATCTACAGTAGGATATAATTTATTCCAAGCTCTAATGAATATTGGAATAAAATTATAATACAACGGATTACTATTGCAAGCAGTTAATACACAATCTAACTTCATTTTATATTATATTATATACAATATAATAATTCATTTTAAACTTACTTTTATTAAATATCGGAATAATAACAGACAGTTTATCAATATATACGTTAAATATAAAGTATATATAATAAATAACTCAATATATATATGAAGAAAGTTATAACATTTAGCTTATGGGGAAATAAACCAATGTACACTATTGGCGCCATTAAAAATGCAGAATTGGCCAAGATTGTGTATCCAGATTTTGAATGTTGGTTCTATATACACCAAGAAACCGTTCCTTCAGAAATTGTAGAACAATTACGAGCATTTGAAAATACAAAAATAATATTAAAATCTGGAGACTTGAATAATGTAAAACCGCGAATGTGGAGATTTGAAGCCATTGATGACCCAGACGTAGAAATAATGATATCTAGAGATACCGATACCAGATTTATACCTAGAGAAAAAATGGCAGTAGAAGAATGGTTAAATAGTAATTCAGTGTTTCATATAATGAGAGACCACCCATGTCACAATTATATTATAATGGCAGGAATGTTTGGAACAAGAAAAAATCCACAAATATCTAGTTGGAAAGAATTAATGGATAAATTTGTGCCAATACATCCATATTATTATGATCAAGATTTTTTAAAGGACTATATTTATCCGCACATCAAAGACAGTGCTATAATACATGCAACATTTCATAAACATGAACCAAACTGTCGCGGGTTTCCTATTAAATATTGCGATGAATATAGATTTGTCGGCGAATATGTATATGAAGATGAAAGCCGAAATGCTGAAAATGTTGAACATCTAAAAACGATTGTTGATAAATATAGGCAAGCATGGAATAAAAACCACCACTAATGTTCCGGATTTTAGTCGGTCTCCTTCTAAAACGACCCTCAAATGCAATAAAATATAAGCAAATCCTTCATACTGCACAAGGTCGCGAGGCGTGAATTTTATCATCCTTTATACTCGTATAGTCGTAACCAATTCTAAATAATTTGCTACAATATTCACTAAAACCAGTGCCGTGTCCATAAACTGATATACCGTGGATGTGAATTGCTTTTGACATTATAAAAAAATCAACCAATGTATTTTTTGTGCTGTTATATTCATAATCTGCATCGTTTGATAATGCTGTGCATTCCCCCAAGTGAGTAATTTCATTAACATAAATTATTAATTCTGGAAATTTATTCTTCATCAAAGTTTTTAGCTCATTACTATCTGATAAAATTAAATAATTATTTTCTGGTATAATTATTTTATTTATCTCTTTTTCTATTTTTTCAAAAAATTCATAATCAATTTCATTGCATATTAAAAATCTATCGCCGGTTCTAATATGAATTACATGAAATTGTTTATTGATTAAATTATGATTGTTCATGGTATTATTAATTGCAATTTGTAATATTTCGTTTGGTAAAAACTTCTTTTTAATAAAGTTAGCATGAAATTCTGAAATAGGGTGCATTGGTCCATTATTTGTATAAAAATATGCTGTTTCACTATTTATAGAATTTAAATAAGACAGAAATTCGTTATACAATTTTTCATTTAATGGTTGCCAATCGCCAATAACGTAAAAAACGTTTTCATAGTTTATTACACTATCTGTTTCAGTGTCTTTTTCTTTATGCAAAAATTTGGATATTGTATGATTTCTATAATCTACATCAAATTTCAAATCATAAATAATTGCAATTTGAAGAAGAAAAATGCTTCCTCTTAAAAAATCACCAAATCCATTTCCTTTACCATTTATATAATTTTTTTGAAAAACATTGACTACCTTAGTAACTTCTTTATTTTTTAAATATCTTGGCATTTAATTATATATGTGGTATATAATTAACTTATTTTTATATATTTTATATATTTATATATTTATCCAATTCGTCAAAGGTAATATCTATTAATCTGTTTTTTCTCTCAAAATTTGGATATGTATACCATCGTTGTGTATCAAAGATATAAAATTTTCTAACTCTAGTAAGTGTATATATATTTAATAACCCTGGAAGAACTCCTGTATTTATAGCTATTACAACTTTTGCGTTTGTTGATAAAGCCGCAATATCTTTTATTGTTAAATTATGGTCTGTAGTGCTTAAAACATTTTCTATTTTTTTTGTTGTAACTATTTTATATCTTTCGTGTAATTTATTTATGCAAAATGCCCAATTTTTTTCAGAATAATGAAACTGACCGGAACACGCATTTGAATTAATTATAAGAATATCCACAGTTTTGAATACATCATTTAAATTTTCATATCTATATAATAAATCCGGGTCTTGATAAGATAGTCTATTAATTTTAAGAGGAACATTTAAAACTTGAAGAACTCTATTATACCATGCTAGGTAAGATTTATTATAGGAACAGTTAGGTTTAATTGTATATCCTATGTCTGGATTTAAATACCATAATTGCAAAGAATTATTAGGTTTTGCCGAAATTTCATATATTGCAACACGACTATTTGGGATAAATTCTTTTAATTGGTGCAAATAATAAGGCTGTGCGTAATAAAAGATTGTTATATCATTTTCTTTTAAATAATCCTTTATATTGTAAAATAATAAAAAATTAAAAACACTATCCCCTAAATGATGTTCATTATGTAAATGAATTGTTCTTGTCATGTTATAACTTATTATTTTTTTATTTTGTTTGGTCGCTTATTTTTTTAATTACTAAACTAGAACTTTTATTTTCAATAAAATCAAATAAAATAATACTGTTAGAATAATCCGCCCCAATTATTTGTTCTTTTTTATAATCTCCACCCTTAACCATTACAGTTGGCTGTAATATTTTTAATAAATTTAGAGGAGTGTCATCTTCAAAAATAATAATGTAATCTATAAAATCAAACTGAGCTAATATTGTAGAACGCTCTTGAATATTATTTATTGGTCGCGTTGGACCTTTAAGTCTTTTAATGGAATTGTCCGCATTTAAACCAACTACAAGAAAGTCGCCTTGCTTCTTTGCAAATTTAAGCAATTTAATATGAGCTGAATGTAATATATCAAAACATCCATTTGTAAAAACAATATTTGTTTTTTCAGAAATGTTTTTAATCTTATCTAATTGATAATCATATATAATTTTATTTGAGTGTTCAATAGATTCATAGTATTCACAAATGTCATTTTGAGATAAATTATAATTACCAAGTGTCTGAACACTTTTTCCACCAACAAAATTAGCTACTTTTGATGCCATTATTAAATCTTTAGTTTGCAAATATTCATATGTTAAAACACTTGCAACAATATCTCCAGCACCAGTTACGTCTAAAACGGGTATTGTATTATTATGCATTATATGATTTTCTGCAGAATTAACATATATTCCATTTTCACCACAGGTTAAAACAATATTTTCACAGTTTATGTTATCTTTTATATATTTAATTATTTTTTCAACCTTTTTCTCCCCAGACATTATTTCACCTTCCTTAAGATTTGGTTTCAAACAAAAGCAATTTTTATATTTTAAGTAGTCTTTTATTTTTGGATCAATAAAAGAGTAAATTTTATTTTCGTTGCAATATTTAATTATATTTTCACAAACATAACGCGAAATAACTCCCTTGTCATAGTCAGAAATGATTATTGCATCTATTTTTGTTTTAGTTGTTATATATTCTATAATTTTATCTGATATTTCATGGCTTATATCATTTGTGTCCTCCACATCATAACGAGCAACGATTGATTCGTTTAAGATTATTCGGTTTTTTTGCGTAGTTTTTCTATTGATATCCACGAATAGCTTATTTGCAATTTTTGTTTCGTTTATTAGCGCGGTTATTTTATTACCAGTGTCATCATTTCCTATTACAGATATCAATTCAATATTACAATTTAAACAATTTAAATTTTTTGCGACATTTGCAGAACCGCCTAAAATATATGTTTTTTTTAAAACATTATAAATAGGGATATCAGCTTCAGGCGCCTTTCTATTAGTTTCGCATAGATAATTAACATCTAACATTACATCTCCGATGACTAATATGTTATACATTGATTATTATGTAAATTTGTATATATTTAATAATTTAAATTTAAACATAATTACAAAAATGGGCAAAGGTGATTCACTAGAATCTGTATGATTAACGAAATATTTCCCGTATAAATAATAGTTTTATAATAGTATGTTCCAAACCATAACTATACAACATGAGAAATATTATTAATATATCTATCTAGACCATGCATAAATACATGTTCTGCTGTTATATTGGGATATCCCATTATTATCTTAACATTCAAAGCAACCGCCATAGCCATAAACCCTGAAGGAACTCCAACAAAAAGCTTGCAAGAATTTATTGCCACAGCTAAGTCACATACACTCATAGGATTATAATATTCTATATTTAATCCTGTTTTTTCTATAAAATGTGTATAATCATTGTAATTTGTATCTTTAAATGCAACAAATACAAGTTTATTTCCATATATTTCATACATTTTTTTATAATCTATGTTAGAAAAACGATATGATAATTCATTTACAAGCACTTTATCCAGCCAAATATTATTTGTTTCCACATTAAGCCATTTATGTTTTCCCCACGTTATATTATACCATGGACTAAATATTTCATACCAATTTTTATTGAGCGTTTGATTTCTCCAAGAACTTAAATTAACATCGTATGATTCATTATTGTATATTTTATAATCTTTGATGTAAATTTGATTTATTATTAAATCATAAGTTTTACTGTAAGTATTTTCTAATCCAAATCTAAAACTATCGCCAATATTTGCAATATATAATATTCCTTTTTTTCCTGTAGAAATATAATTTTCATTTATAACAGATAATTGGTGGAAAAAATCCCCAAACAAACCTCCTGAAATATAAGTTAGGCATTCTTCTGAATCAGATGACATATAATAAATAATATTTTGATTTTATATTATTTATTTACTTATTTTTATATTATTTATTCAATCACCTTTCCACATTCTAAAACTATCTTCGTCGTAATGTCTCGTGGAAACTTCAAATAATTCACTGTCTTCTAAAGCAACAACTTGATGGGGTTCCCCTCTCTCATTAGTAATAACATCTCCAACATTTAAATATTCGCTATGAGGAACACCATTTTCTGTTTCTATCCAATGCAATAAGAACTTACCCTTTGCAACATACCATGTCTCTTTTTTCTGTATATGATAATGCATTGAAAACTTTTTTCCCTTGTTAAAACACAGTATCTTTCCGCAATATTCAGGATTATTTACAAAAATAATTTCTTTCCCCCATCCTTTTGGCACAATTTCACTTGTTAGCTTTTTTGATTTAGTATCGCCTTCTTTTGGCAACGGCCAATAAGAATCTACATTAAAAGATTTATCGTCTATATAAATGTCATAATTTGGCTTGCCCATAAGAAGTTCATCATATTGCACACCCCATTCAGTTAGTTGGGTTTTTGTTAATTCTGTATGATCTATTCCAGTAGTTGCTCCGCGAGCCGTCCAAATTGTTATATGATTTCCTGCACTTTTAATTTCATTAACATATTGTATTCTTTCAATAATTGGAACAGAATTTGCATAACAACTATTTTCTGTTTTACATAAAGTATTATCTAAATCAATAAAATACCGCTTCATTATAGTTAATTTTATTTGTTTTATATTTAAATTATTATTTAGTATTTAAATTATTACACATTTTTTCGTTAAAACCCAAAATAAAAACTATTAATGATGATTTTATATTAAACATCTACAATAATCGTGTTTATAACAATATTATTATCCTCTTATAATAATAATAAATAATACATGAAGTGTTGTATTTGTGGTCCAGTTAAAAATGTTGCAGGTTGTTTAGACCGAATATTCTCCAATATGGAAAAAATTGGTTCTTTATTTGAAGATTATGTTATTATTTTATGTTATGATCCTTCAGGTGACGACACTCTTGAAAAAATTAAAGATTATCAACTTCAAAATCCAAAGGTCAAATTTTATGTAAATAAATCAGAAATGAGCCCTTATAGAACACATCGTATAGCTTTTGCCAGAAATCGTTGTTTAGATATGATTCGTGCAAATTATAGTGACTATGAAATGTTTGTTATGATGGATTGCGATAGTGTTTGTGCTAATCCAGTTAATTTAGATGTTCTTAAAAGAAATATATATAGAAATGGATGGGATGCTTTATCATTTAATAAACACGATTATTATGACATATGGGCATTGTCTATTAGACCATATGTGTTTAGTTTTTTACATTTTGAACCAGATGCTTTAGGTAGAATGAAGAGTTACATACAAGATATATTGAGAAATACTCCCGCGGACAAATATGTAAAATGTAGTTCCGCCTTTAATGGTTTTGCAATTTACCGAACTAATAAATTTTTAAATTGTGCCTATGATGGAAGAATAAGACTAGATTTAATTCCTCAAAATTATCTAAAAAGAAATATGGAGGCAAATAAATCGCAAATTGTTTTCAAGGAAAATCCTGCAGCAGGAGTTAAGGGACGGTTTGAAGATTGTGAGCACAGAGCATTTCATTTAGAAGCAATAAATAAAAATGGCGCGCGTATTCGCATTTCTCCCGAGATTTTATTTTAAATAAAATAATATTAAAACGTATTTAAATGTATTAATATTATTATTAACATATGACAAAAACACACACAGCATTGTTAGCAGGTTTAACGGTTAGCGCAAAATTAAATAAAGTTGTCCCCGAAACTATTAAAAACATCCACGTGCCCAAATGCACTACATGCAAATATTTTATTCCTGGGAATAATGACAATTTATTTTTTTATTCAGACCCTCATACTTTTGCCAAATGCAAAAAATTTGGAACTGCAGACTTGGTTTCAAATAAAATCTCTTATGATTGGGCTGATATATGTAGAATAACCGACACAAAATGCGGGACAAACGGCGCTTATTACACATTTGGAGATTATAATAAATTTAATCACGATATGAGAAAAATTACACTTATTTTCAACGGGATGCTAGTTTTATCGCCATTTATTTTTTTATTTGGATCAAAAATATTGTAATTATGTAATCATGTAATAAGAAAATCCACTAAACAAATAATTCAGTTTTAATAAATGCACAAACTTTTTCATCATAAAAATTTGCATAAAAATCTAACAAAAAGTTGGCGTCTTTATCCGCCATTATCGTTTCAATCGCTTTTTTGTCAAGACCAAAAATCTTTATATTTGGCTGTTTTAACAATATACCGCAATTATATTCACATGAATTCCACCCCGTAATAGGTCCTGCTACAATACTTCTAGAATTTTTTGGAGATAATCTATAATTTCCAATCTTGTTTGCAAAAATCAGATAAGTAGAATACAAGTAAAACTCAGCAACATGATCGCCACTCTTAATAAAAAAATCCAGGAATGTGGTCCCTTCTTTTTTAGTAATATATTTAATCATTTCTAATGCATCACATTTTGATAACAAATGCGGAGATACCGAAATTAACTTGTTTCCAGCATTTTCCTCGTAATTAAACGGACATTTAATATTGTAATAATCTAGACAGCTGTAATAGTGCTTAATCATATTGCCCGGACTGCACGTAAATAATCTAGGTTTTCCATTCTCATCAAAAAAATCCCCACGGACAATATTCTTCAAAAAATGAGTTTTTGTATCCAACGCTAAATAATATTCAGATTTTACTAAATTTGCTGCAAGAAATTTATGAATTTTCTGTTCATTACATGACGTCTTATAGTCCTTCTTTTTGAGAACATTAATACCATTTACTTTTTTTCTCATGCTTTCTGGATAACACTCAATGAGCTCTTTAAAATTATACCGTGTAACATCATTATGAATGAGATATATGTTATTCACCAAAGTTTCATCCATATATTTGAATGATAATGCTTGCAATTTTAATAAGTTTATTTCTATTTTATCGTCAAAAAAAATTGTTACAAAATCCATATAGTATATATTACTTGTATAATAAATTTTACATTATTAACTATTCCCAGCATACTTCTTCAAAATAACAGCGGGCACCAAGTCATCTTTAATTTTCTCAATCTTCTTAAAACATTTGTTGATCGTTACCTCACTAATTTCACTCACATTTTTTACATCCTTTTTACTAATATTAAGCTTGCATGTTTGTGCTATAAAATATACTACCCCCGCAGCAATAGAATGAGGAGTATTTTCAGGCATTAGCCCAAGCTTCTCAATTTTCATAGAGATAAATTGGCTCACTCGCGTAAGTTCAGAATTGATGTTCAGTTTTGAGCAATAACGCTCAATAAACGCTTCTGGCTTTGTCCTGCAAAATGATGTCTTTTCATTATTTTCCATATCCTTTTCCAGGTTATTAATAATTAGTTGTGCATTTTTGCACCCCTTTGTCGCGCTTGTCACATCCAAATGAAAGATGGTTGCGATTTCCTTTGCCGTTCTTGGATAATTATTTATCCTACATGAGATGTAGATGGATGCCGCTAAAATTCCATCGCGATTATCACCCCTAAATGTAAGCTCATATTCCGATATTTTCTTGTGATATCTGACTGCATCGTCAATTATCATTTTTGGCACGCCCGCATTTTGTGACATGATAGTAATTCTTTGAAACTCGTCGTATTGTGATTTCTCCTTATACGGCATTGATTGCCACTCGGTGTATCGTCGTATTTTGCGCATTTCATATGACGTAGAACCGCAGCAAAGCACCTTGCAACCAAAAGAGGATTCCTGCAAAAGCGGATTTATTGGCATGCCACATCTTGTCGGATCATTGCTGTGATTATCTTCTGCTCCATAATATCTCCATTCGGCGGATTGATCAACCATATCCTTATAAATGATGCCACATTTTGTATTTGTGCATGTCAAAAATCCTTCATCTGAAAATGCTAAACTAAATTCACATCTTTCGCATTTTTCTCTGTCACCACAAGCCCTATATATACATTCTAAAGGGGCTGAAGGCTTAGAATCATTAGTAATTTGATCATCAAATATATTCCATAATTCTGCCTTATTTAGTTGTTGATTATCTTTTCTTTTTTTACTTTGGTCTTTGCTCATTTGTCTCTACTTTTCTTATTAGTAATATATTTTTAATTCAATTTTATTTTATATTTTATATTATTAGTATATGGGAAATAGTATATCATCATACTCAAATTTTCAATCAGGAGGGGCTGACGACGATTCAAATACTAATGAAGAAGAAGTTATTACTCTTAGTGAATCTTTGGATTATATTGCAACTTATTATATTTTAACTATGGATTTCCAAAGCTTAAGGCAGTTACATGAAAAAAAATACTGCGAAGAATTGGTAGTTCTAACGTCTGATATAATTAATAAGTATTTTAGTGATTTAGAAGTAAAAAATTTGGCACAAAGAGTAGAATCTGGTGTTGATGCTAGCAAAAAATTGGTTTTCTTCAAGAAATCTGATGTAGAAAATTTGCATATTCCTGACTCTGAAACAAAAAAAATGTATTGTAATGAAATTGCTAAATTCTATATCAAAATTGCCCATGTATTTTCGGCAATTGTCACAACTATTAATCCTGAATACACTTATAAGGACGTATTTGGTAACACAATAAAACGTTCATTGATGCAAAAATCTTCCATCCCAAGTGATGCAAATATATCTGTTTCTAAAATAAACTTGTGTAGCGAGAGAATAGATGCCCTAAAAGAAAAAAAACTTGAAGAAACAGACCAAGAAACAGAGGAAAAGGAATTAGAAGAAGAGCCAGAATCAGAAGAATCCGATAAAAAAATAACAATTCACCCCGACATTTGTTCAGTCAATATGGATAACCAGGGGGAAACTAATAATCTGGATGAAGAACCGGGAATAAATGAATTGATTGATTTATATTATGACGGAGATTATGATTATAAAACGGGTAAATTTCTAGGAATGTCCGCAGATACAGAGAGGCTATTTCAAGATGATTTGAAACGTTTTTATTTGGCCTTTACAGATAGCACAGAAATGCCTACAGATGTCAAAAAATTTGGAGATATTAAATTGAGGGATTACAGTAAAAAGAAGTTTTGCGAATCGGCTCAAAAACCATTGACAGGAACATACAAAGACGCATTATTTGTAAAGTATGCAGAAAATTTGAAGAACATGGTTAAATCCGTTAATGTGAAACAGGCGGAATTGTTGGATATTATTAACAAAATTTTTGTTTATGTATTAGATCCTGTAACGAAAAAAGATGTAATAAGAGTAAATCCAGATCTAAACGAAGACCTGCTTCAAGAGGTGGTTGTTCAAGCAAGAAATCTAATTATTGAATTATACTTAAAATGTGAAACAGATTTTGTAGAAGGGGTTAAAATATATGAAGCAATTGTTGAGAGCCAAATTTTTACTACAACGCAAAAACATATAGATCAGCTTGAAAAGGAACATGAAAAATTGATTAGTCCATATATATTAAAAGAATCAGTTGCTAAATAATTGCATTTATCCTGACGCAATTCTGAAATATTATTTATTACAAGAATAATAAATAATAAATAATATCATTTAAACAACTTTACAAGAAAGTCAGTTTAAAGTTATATGCTTAAGATCGGGCAGCAGCAGCCGATCGGGACGCGGCGGCAGATGCGGCACGGGCAGCGGCGGCCGCGCGGGAGGCAGCGGCGGAGGCACTGCGAGCGGCGGAGGCAGATCGGGAAGCAGAAGCAGATCTAGAGGCAGATGCCGCGCGAGATGCAGCGGCGGAGGCGCCACGGGCAGCAGATGCGGCGCGGGAAGCGGCGCGGGAAGCGGCACGAGAAGCAGAACGAGAAGCCATACGTTTCATTGCGGTTTGACCGCCCTTGCGGTGGTTACGACGATGTGTTTTTGTCATTTATATATATACTTGACAAAAAAATTTTGTCAGTTGAAAAATATGGCTAAATATTTCTAAACTAAAATCGCCCAATTTACTTAAAATTATATTCTATTTAATTGTCCAAACTTTTAACTAAACAATTTAACTAAACAATTTAACTAAATAATTAACTAAACAATTTAACCTTAATTTAACCTTTTTGAATATTATACAGAACTCCTAAACAATTCTAAACGAGATAGTGGAATGTTTATCTGGCGCATAAACATAAAAAGCTTGAAAATAATGAACAAATATGAATAATAATTGACATATTGCTAAACCCCAGAGGCGATATCCGATGGGAGTTTATACGAATATTTTAATTAAATTTACTTTCCAACGTATTTATTAATTCATCATTATATACTAAATTGCCTTGCGGTTTATATGATGCAATCGGAGTAAATTTTTTCTGATTTTGTGCCTTTGCTGTTTGATTTGTATTTTTATCCTTAAACATCATCTCATTCAGCGACTTGGGTTGTCCATTAGATGATGCTACATCTTCAAGCATTTTATCTCCAATTTTGAGACCATTTTCATCTATAATTATTCCGGTTTTCTTTTTTATTTCACTTCTAACATAAGATGGCACAAAATGTTGCCATGAAATCATAAGCGTATTTGGATGAATATAACGCACTTTAAAACCATTGTCCTGTAATTTATCTAATAAATATGCTATGCATGCCCCCTGATCATACTTTGGCACACCAATCATAATTTCTGGAACAACGTACCAGCAAAAATGTTCGTCTGTTTTTTGTCTAGCGGTAGTTTTAATTCTTACATGAATGCGGTTCAACAATTTATTATATAAGGCCAATTGATTTAAATCATGCTGATGTTTTCTCTCGTATAATTCATCTATATTGAGTTTCTCGGAAAAGTCTGTAACATTTTCTAGAGTAAAGATGTTCGCCATTATACATCTAATAGAAAAAAAGATAATTATTTTATTGCAAATATAAAGATTATTTTATTTTTATATTATATGGCAGAAACTGAAGTATTTAGACTGACACCAGTTTTAAATAGATGTTATGAACATGCAGAATATACTCGCTCACAGGGAAATTATCCCAATGAACGTTATTTTGTAAATATTCCCCCTAGATACGTAGGTGAATTTATTAGATTTGTGCAAGGTGGTTTTGGTGATGGTGGCTGGCGAAGAGATTATTTTAGAGATTTAAATGGAAATGAGGTTGGGGTAAATTACAGTTATGAAGGGAGAACATGTTTTCGTGAAGTTCCATGTGGTCCCAAACCATTGCCGCGCGAACATCTTGAAGCAATAAAAAATAGAAACCAAGTTCCAACGCTAAAAAGTTTGGCATTTGCTCAACTACCATCGCAAACTGTTTCTGAATTAAGAGAACACTATGATACTATATTGGGTGGGAAAACTGCAAAATACAATAAAAAAAATAAGAGAAACGTGTCTAAAAGACGATCGTCTAGAAAATCAAAAAGAAAAACAACAAGAAAATCAAAAAAAACTAAGACAAATTAATAAAAACGGGCAAATCATATATTTTTATTAATGAGAAAGGCACATAAAGCATCTATATTGAGGTTTTTGGAAAAGCCTGCAACATTTTCTAGAGCACAGATATTCGCCATCATACATCTAATAGAAAAAAGTTTTATAGTTTATACCCAATAACAAATTAAAGGCACAACAATAAAAACAATTAAATGAATTCTGTAGCAGTTATAATAAATAGTTGTTATAAGTTTTATGAAACAACTACAAAAAAAATTATTGAAAGTGCAAAAAATGCTAAAATTCCAAGTGAAAATATTTATGTAGTTGTTGGTGAATGTGATTACGAATCTGAAATTATTAAAACGGATGATTACAACATTGTTTATTGCAAATACTATAATATTGATTATAATGGTGCAATTTATTTTACGCAAACAAAATCCGGGGTTGAAGAGCTTAAAAAATACACCCATTTCTTTTACACGCACGACACTTCAATACTCTTAGAACATTTTTGGGATAGAATAAAAGAATTCTCTAAAATTTGTGACATGTATATTAAATTAGAAAATATGTTTTCTAAAAATATTGGGCTATTTAACGTTAATTGGTTCATAAATAATAAAAGCGAATTATTTAGTTATTTTATTAATTATGACAAAACTCTTGTATTAGATTATAAAGGAGGGAGTTTTCCTAACAAAGAAATAATATACAGCAATTTCAAGAATTTACCAAGATGGTTAAATGAGGACTGTATGTTTTTATTTGATGAAAACTTTGAACCTACTGGTATGTATTTTATTAATAACAATAAACCCGTTTATAAAGAAGCAGTTTATTTGGGTCAAGAACGATTAGTCTCGGTATATAATGATCCAGGTCTTATTAAATATAACAAAAATTGGGGGCAACAAGATTTTTGGGATTTAACCTTGTAAGATCTTAACACTATATTAAATAACTTTAAAACTATATTAAAACATTTTGACATCTTTAAAATATATCAAGTAATATGCCCATTAAACACCTTGTTATACCTGGAGGAGGTCCAACTGGAATAAAAGCACTAGGAGCATTGCAATATCTTGAACAAAATGGGTTTTGGAGTATTCACGAAATAGAAACAATTTATGCCACATCCGCTGGAGCTATCTTATCTGTATTATTGTGCCTAAAATTTGACTGGGAAACGGTTAATGATTATATTATTAAACGACCATGGCATGAGGCATTTCAAATCAATATTAATCAAATTTTTGAATGCTATTACAAAAAGGGCTTATTTGATAAAAATATTACTCAAATATTTTTCAAACCATTTTTTGATGCAAAAGACATTTCTATGGAAATTACACTAAAAGAATTTTTTGAATATTCAAACATTGAAATACACTTATTTACCCTTGAAATAAATAATTTTGAAATTATTGATTTATCATATAAAACTCATCCAGATTTATCACTTTTAACAGCAATTCAAATGTCATCTGCAATACCAATGTTGATTTCACCTGTATGCATTGACAATAAATGTTATGTAGATGGCGGAGTCACGTGCAATTATCCAATAAATCAATGCATCTTACGCGCGGATAGCATTGATGAAATCTTTGGTTTGAGAAATAAATATGTAAATAGTGATGATAATATAGTAAAAAATGAATCTACCATATTAGAATACGTTATGAATTTTATTAGCAAATTGGTGAATAATGTTAGCCGGAAATTTGAAGAAGAAAATATACCCAATGAATTAATATATGATACCGAATTAATGAATTTTTCTAATATTCAAACGGCATTGTCTTCAAAAGAGCTTAGACAAAGCCTGATAGAGAGTGGAATTGAAGCCGGTAAAATTTTTTTATTGGAAAGACTGAGAGAAACAGAAACAGAAACAGATTTGGCACAACCTTTTCCAAAGGTTGATTTAGACAACAGTGTTCAAGAACTGAGTCAAAGTAGCCTTTGAAGGTTTTGCATCATAATCAATTATTTGGTTGTCCTTTACAAGCTTAATAGTAGGATAACCTTCTATTTTATATGTATTTATCATCTTTTCAACATCAGGAGATTCGTTGGTGCAATCTACCTCGGTAAATATGATGGTGTATCCATGAATTTGTTTTCCGTTATACTCGGCCTTAACTTGATCCCACTCTGGTTTTGCTGTCTTGCAATGAGGGCACCAATCCGTTGAAAACAATAATATCTCAGCCTCTTTTCCGCTTCCAGAACCATCCGCTGCACTACCAACTGGAACACGCTCTCTATTTGCCTTGTAAGTAGGGTTCATCATGGGCTCAATATAACTTTTATAAACAAAATATGCAATTACTGCTAAAATAATAACTAATAATCCCGTGCCAATTGTAGTCCAACTCAACGAAGAAGCCATGTTCCTCGCACTTTGAAAAATACTAGAGCTTGCAGCACCGCCGGCACTTGATGTTAATGAAGGCATACTACTTAACTTTACACTTTTATTCATGTATTATATATATTTGATAAGAATAAATTACTGTTTAAACGAAATAAAGATACAAAAATATATAATATAGAAACCCGTATGCTTTTTAGGAAATCTGACGGATCTATCATTGAAGTAAAGAAAAGTGAATGGAAAAATGATAGTATTTATTATACAAATTTAATGAAAATAAAAACGGAAACTATAACTACAACAAAAACAACAAAAACAAAAACAACAACATTAGATCCACCACCCTTTTTAAAGGTTGCTAAAGACGATTTTTATTCAAAACAAGCTATCAATAAATTAATGAAAGAATTTTGCTAGTAAAATTTTTTATATCATTTTAATATAGGAATGACTTTAACGCGTAAAAATAGAACATCTTCTTCAAAAACTAGAAAAAATAGAAAAAGTGAAAAGAAAAAGCACATATACACTAAAGAAGAGTATAATAGTGGAGACGGTATGCTTACGAATGTATGGGGTCCGAGTGTGTGGCATTTTCTTCATACAATGAGCTTTAATTATCCAATAGATCCAACCACCGAACAAAAAAATAATTATCGCAATTTTGTATTAAGTTTAAGACATGTATTACCATGCAAATATTGCAGAATTAATCTTGTTACAAACTTTAAACAACTGCCTTTAACAATGAAGCAAATGAAGAGCCGAGAAACATTTTCTAGATATGTTTATGAACTGCACGAGCTTGTAAATAAAATGCTCCACAAGAAATCCAACTTGTCATTTTGTGACGTCAGAGAAAGATATGAACACTTTAGAGCGAGATGCACAGATGAAAAACCCGAAATATTTAAATTCACAAAACTAAATACGACAATGAAGAACACAAAAGAAAAAGAAAAGGGATGCACAGAACCGCTTTATGGAAAAAAATCCAAATGCATTATAAAAATTGTTCCGCAAGATGAAAAAGGAGCAACATTTCAAATGGATAAAAAGTGCATTAAAACAAAGAGATAATCGTGGAAATTATTAATTATTTATATGTATAATATATAATTAATATAATGTCAAATACAAACCCATTCAAACAAATATGGCAGCAAGGTATATTAGCTCCAATATCTGGACCTGTTGAGAAAACTCCTGAAGCAAACCAAGACGAAGAAACGAACGGTAATCAACTTCAACAATATTACAATTATTTTAATCATCTAAACGAACCTGCCGCGACAATTACTAATAAATACAATACAATAACCGTTTTGCCATTCTCAAATAACAATGTAACTTTAGATAAACGATTAATTGGTCTTACTCAAATATTTACGGAAAATGTCAGTTTATTACCATACACAGATGTTTTTAGAAATTCAGATCAAGGTCACGATTTTTATACAGATGGTAGAAATGTCCGAGGTAGTTTTGCATATCCTACGAGAGCGAATTGTGTAACTCTATCAGACTATAATAAATTCACAGCAAATACAACATTTGGTGGCGGTTCCAAAATTTGTGCATTATTTGTAATGTATAATGATACGCGTGCCTATATGACCCAGGCGCGCCAAAATAATGGAACAAATTATGAAGCGATTGCAGCTGGACCCGATTTAACCTCGGCACAAATAAATACGCTAATAAATAAAAGAACGCCCGCTAATTTACTAACATGGCCTCAAGGCGCATATGTGTTTTTTAAAAGCACCACCGATGGAATGGAATATGATGTTGGAAATGGGCATACATACCATTTATTACCTTTAACGATAAAAGGTTATGATACTGGTATGCACAAATTAACAGATTTTACACGCCCATATACATTGTATGCCGTAACATTAGATAGAACGCCAGCCGCCAATACTGCACCCGCATTTACTGGATACAAATTATACGAATGCAAATTACATATTCCTGAATTGCATTGTGATATTGAAAATGTATATAAAGAATTTAAAAAACTTATTGACAGCGATCGCGATATAACTACTATATTGAAGACCGTCACAAGTCTTACAACAGTTACTAATTTGGGAAAATTGAGAAAAATGTACACAGATGGAAATCTTACTGGAGCAAATATGGCAATAATTGATACGGCATTATATAACCGTTTTTTAGCCTTAGCACCAGGGTTTGTTGAAAATAACAAACGAGGAATAAAATTTTATTTTAATAATTGCAAAACAACAGACGACAATATTACCTTTTGTTTAATGATTATAATGAAAAAGATTTACAGAAACTTATCCCATTTAGTTGATACACGGTTTGTTTCATTGCTTGATGAAAAAAATAGATTAATAAATCAATTAAGATTGAAAGACCCCCTTCCTAACGGAGAAGCTGAAATTCAACCAGCAATTCCACTGGATTCTTCGTTGGATAAATTAACTGCCTTTACAACGGATACAAATATAGGACCTCAAGAAAGCAGTATAGTTAAATATTATCGTGGGATTGATGCGGTAGATTCACATTATAGATTTACAATCGTGTCAAATGCAATAGACGGCTCTGGTCAAGGCGGGCAAATTTATCCTAATTATCATCCACCAGACTTGGATGTTTATATGCACATTTTCAATAATGCCAATGAATACTTGGGAGCTGTTTTTAGATTTACATTTTTATCCAATATTACAAGTAATTCATTAAATTCAAAAAGTAATGTATTTGTTGAATTGCATTATTGTTATATTGCATTGAATGATTTTACACAATCACCTGGTATTATTGGGTCTAATATTTCAGCGGTTACACTCGCCGTTGATACACTAATAAAAAACATTCTTTGCAATACAAAAGTAGAAAGAAATGGCGATATATTAAAATTAACCACAGCTACTACTACAGGTCAAAAAGTGTGGGTTTTTAATAAAATTGATAATGCCCCGTCAGTTGAACTTGCTAATAAAGCTACAGTTGATGCAACCTTTACAAATAAATTAAACAAAATTAAAAGAAATATGGGTTATACTACCACAAACACACCACAAACCTTTAGTGGCGCTGCAAATAATATTTACACTTCATTATTTTCATGCATATGTTCTCAAACAGTTGATGTTATTGAAAAATTTATGGCTGCTGCGATTATATTGTTTGAAGAAAATCGGGCTGTTTTTGCAACTATTTTTGGCGATGACGGTGAAAATTTTTGCAAGATATTTTTGCTCAGAAATAAATTTATTGGAGATAAGTCAAGAGCGACAGATGCAATATTTATGAATAAGAATCGGATTTACGATTGCGTTCAATCTTCAAATGATGATAATACACTAGCTACTGCTTGTATGTTTAATTTATCGTCCCAGTTATTAGCGGCAGGTTCTACAAATAAAAGTTTTTATTTTTCGCCATATGTTAGCAATAAAAATAAACCATTACAATTTGCATATCCAGGTATGACAAATTTGCCTGGTGCTGGTGCTGGCGCTGGTAATCCATTTACCACATTAAATGCAACAGTGACATCATCTGTAAATTTAAATAATACCAAAGCGCCCAAAAGCACAACTAAAAAAATTAGTAAAGATGACTATAATGCTCAAATAGATTATGGTATTACTAAAAATACATCAAGATCATCAAGATTACTTGCAAGAATGGGGTTTGCGGGAGGAAGAGCCCCCGCACAAGATCAGCAATATGTTCAATATCCTGGAAGTGATCAAGAAAGCTCCCAAGATGCTGATATTAATGTTGGATATGGATTAAAAGATAAACCTAAACGAGAAGATGAAGAAGTATCTAGGGAAGAAGTATCTGGTGAAAAAGTATCTGGTGAAGACGATTCTGGTGAAGAACTTGCAAGCGATAATGCAATTATGGCGCTGCATAATAAACTAAATTCATTAATTCTTATAAACGATAAATACAGAAAAGACGCGAATTTAGAACTGACTGATACTGCTGTATTAATAAATATGTTACTAGACACAGCGGAATATTTATTGGGAAATACTTCAAATGTTCCGCTTACAATTGATTCACTTATTGAAAAAATGCAAACATACTTGGGTGAAGAAATAAAAACCAATCAATACGCCACATATATTAATACTTCATTCAAAACCGTATTGGATATTATTGATGAAACATACATGATGGATATTTATGGTATATCTTATTGTTATTCTGAGACAATATTTGATGACGAAGCCGTAGAAGCTCCGGTTGAACCCGAAAAAGTTGGCGAGGAACCGATTTCCAGTAAAATTGGAGAACAATCTCCATTTTATGAAAGTAAAGGAAAAGGTATTGGATTTGAAATGCCACCCCCAATGAAAATTACTACGCAATTAGGGGCAGGCCCCGTGCAGCATGGTGGTGCAGCAAATGCAATTAATCTTAAAATCATCTACAATTATTATACAAATAATTATAATGATATTTCAAAAAGACTAGAAATTTTTAATAAATGGTATAACTCACTAATCAATAATTCGTCGTATAATGCCGCTCAAACAGTTGTTATTGCAAGTATGAGTGTATTTGTGGAGAATAATACAGAAATATTTAACGTTATTGAGAAAATGGTAACCTTTTTAAATTCTGTTAATTATAATGAATTATTAGGTAGAAATTTTGAAAATTTTCCCGATGCAATATCTAGCTATATTTCACTTGCGTTTTTTTTAATTAAATTATGCACAGATTTTAGACATTACTTAAAACTTACATATTCATATTTTTTCAGAAGATTAAACTACGCTGGTGGTGGTGGTGCATCAGTTGAGGACCCAACCGCGCCTAGTGCAGAAATATCTTTAATAGACGCCTCTGACAAATTGGATTATATAAATTTATTTGAATCTAGATATTATATAGATTCTATTAATGCCTCAGATGAAATAGTAAGCCATAATGCAGTCAATACTGCCCCTATAACAATTAGTGAAACATTATCCCAAGATAATCTTGTATATGTAGAAAACATATTTAATGAAATTAATGATTTTTCGCCGGGAGATTATCATACAACAAGAAAAATACCAATGACAACTAAAAAAATAGATGTAGTATTACCGACGCAAGAATATCCATTTTTTGACGTAGAAACAATTACTAATAAATTAAATAGTGCAAAAGACAGTTTAATTATAAAACCTGATAGTTCTCTAAAATTATTGACAAAAAAATCACCAGCTGAAAACGTAACACCTGCTGATGGAACCCCGTCTCTTATTTCAAGAAGAACCAAGTTTTACATGGAAAGTATGACAAGCGTTATGTCGTTTTTTTTAGAATCTGAAAAATATATAGAATTTTTTATTGAACATTTTTTT